>CESP01079398.1_pt1 | contig 27616 bp, 26 predicted proteins | sample 531211 | NCBI WGS metagenome assembly CESP01 (sample SAMEA2622074, study PRJEB7988) | marine metagenome | biome: marine biome (ENVO:00000447); feature: surface water layer (ENVO:00002042); material: "saline water (ENVO:00002010), including plankton (ENVO:xxxxxxxx)" | depth 5 m | reverse complement strand
TTACATCAGTCCAGTTCTTAGTACCTGAAATTGGGCAAACTATCTCGAAATCCACAATTATTTTCTTAAGTTCTATTAAATCATCTTTTTTTAGTGCATTGTAAAACCTTAAAGATATTTGATTTAAACTCTCTCTTATTTTTAAAACCTTAGGATTAGTTTTTAAGAATGTTTCTTCATTAAACTTATCTCCAAATCTTTTTTCTTGTTTTTTTTGTTCTTTTAAAATTTTAGATTCACATTTAGTTATGTAATCTTCAATCAGATTATCAGCTCTGTATCTTTTTTTTGAATCTTTATTATCAATAAGGGGATCGTTAAAAGCATCCAAGTGCCCACTAGCTTTCCAAGTCGTTGGATGTGAAAAAATTGAAGAATCAATACCCACAATGTTATCATGTAAATGAACCATTGATTTCCACCAATATTCTTTTAAATTATTTTTTAATAGAACACCGTTCTGAGCATAATCGTATACAGCACTTAAGCCATCATAAATTTCACTTGATTGAAAAATAAATCCGTACTCCTTTGAATGAGAAATGATTTTATTAAAATGTTCAGAGGACATAAAACAAAAATACTATATCTAAATAAAAGATAAGGTAGTGTTTTTTTAAAATAAACTTTTTATTTTGTAGAATAAATGGTGAAGAAAATTATTCTGTTTTTGATTGCTTTTTCAATTATTGGATGTGCAAAAAGAGGAACACCTGATGGTGGGCCTAAGGACGAGGATCCGCCTATTTTTGTTAGGTCTCAACCTGCAAATAACTCTTCTAATTTTGATTCAGAAAATATCAGAATTTACTTTGATGAATATATAAAGTTGGAAAAAATTAATTCTCAATTAATTGTATCTCCACCGATTGAAAAATCCCTATACTCGATCTTCCCACAGAGCGGAGCATCAAAGTTTATTGATATAGATTTAAAAGATAGTCTCAAGAAAAACTCCACCTATTCATTCAATTTTGGTCAAGCTTTAGTAGACAATAATGAGGGAAATCCACTTCCTTTTTTCAAATATGTTTTTTCAACAGGTAATTATATAGATTCTCTAAACATTTCAGGAAATATAAAAGATAGTTACAATAGAGACACAGACGAATTTATTACCGCAATGCTATATCCAATTGATAGCCTATATAATGATTCCATAATCTATAATGGCAGACCCCTCTATGTTTCCAACACTTTAGACAGCACAAATTTTAAATTTACGAATCTTAAAAAGGGGGTTTATAATTTAATTGCGATTAAAGATTATAATAACAACTTTCGATACGATCCTCTCACGGAAAAAATAGCCTTTAATAAAACTCCAATTACAATTCCAAGTGATTCATTATTCAATTTGAATATTTTCCAAGAGAGTCCAGAATTTAAAATTTTTAAGCCATTTCAAAACGATGAGAACAAAATAAATTTTGGTTTTCAAGGAGATACTGAAAATTTGGATGTAAAGATTGAAAATGGAAATAATTTAAATAGCGTTGTGACTTTTGATAAGGAAAAAGACACATTATATGTTTGGCTTGAGAATTCTAATTATGATTCTTTAAATTTTGAAATAAATAATAAAGATTATGAGAAAAGTTATGTCTTTAAGTTTCAAAAAAAAGAATTAGGAAAAGATTCTTTGCAGTTGAAGCAACAATCACAAATTCTTGAGTTATCTGATAAATTAAGTCTGGAATCAACAACACCATTAATTAATATAAATAACGAAAAGATAGAGGTTTATGATCGAGATTCAATACCAATAAGTTTTGAGGTAATTTTAGAAAATTATACAAATCTTATTTTAGATTTTGAAGTTTTGCCGAATGATATTTACTATGTTCATATAACACCTAATGCTGTTATTGATATATTTCAAAAAACAACAGATAGTTTGAATTTTTCATTTAAAACAAAAAAAATATCAGAGTATGGAAAGATATTTTTTAATCCAATTCAAAAAAATTATCCCTTAATAGTTGATTTAATTAACACAAAAGATGAAGTTGTTGATTCTCAATATTTGGCCTCTGCTTCTGATAATTGTGTTTTTGAAAATATAATTCCAGGTGAATATAACATAAGAGTAGTAGAAGATAAAAATGAAAATAAAAAAAGAGATACAGGAAATTTCCTAGGTAAAATTCAGCCAGAAAAAATTTATTTTAATAATGAAATTATAAAAGTAAGGTCAAACTGGATAATAAGGGAAAGTTTCTAATTACTTTTTCAAACTTGCCTTGGCGTACTCCGTGTTTAATTTTGCTATATAATTCAATGAAATTCCCTTTGGACATTCAACATGACATGCACCAGTGTTTGTACAATTACCAAAACCTTCAGAATCCATTTGTTTTACCATATTTAAAACTCTATCAGTTGCTTCCACTTTGCCCTGTGGAAGTAAAGCAAATTGAGAAACTTTAGCTGAAACGAACAACATTGCAGAAGAGTTTTTACAAGTGGCAACACAAGCACCACATCCAATACATGTTGCGGCATCAAATGCTTTGTCGGCACTTTCTTTTTCAATTGGAATTGTATTTGCATCTAAAGTATTACCAGACGTATTAATTGAAATGTATCCTCCTGCCTGTTGAATTCTGTCAAATGCTGTTCTATCAACAACAAGATCTTTAATAATTGGAAAAGCCCTAGATCTGAAAGGTTCTATATATATTGTATCACCATCTTTAAACTTTCTCATATGCAATTGACAAGTGGTCACCCCTCGATCAGGTCCGTGTGGTTGACCGTTTATAAACATTGAGCATGAGCCGCAAATACCCTCTCTGCAATCGTGGTCAAAAGCAACAGGATCTCCACCATCATACATTATTTTTTCATTAAGTACATCCATCATCTCAAGAAACGACATGTCCTCTGTTATTCCATCAATTTCATAACCAATAATCTTACCCTTACTTTCAGAGTTTTTCTGTCTCCATATTTTTAAAAATAATTTCATATTATTTATATGATCTATTTTTTAACTCCACATTATTAAATACTAATTTTTCTTTGTGAAGTATAGAGTTTTCAATAATCGTATCGTATTCCCATGCAGAAACAAAAGTGTATTGATCATCATTTCTCAATGCTTCACCTTCTTTAGTTTGGTACTCTTCTCTAAAATGACCCCCACAAGACTCATTTCTTTTCAGTGCATCTAAAGCAAATAATTCCCCAAGCTCCATAAAGTCTGCAACCCTTAAAGCTTTTGCCAACGGTTCATTAAAAGAAAATTGATGACCTGGTATCGACAAATCAGAGTAGAATTGTTTTTTTAATTTTTGAATTTTTTTAATTGCTGATTTTAAATTAACTGAATTTCTAGACATTCCACAATTGTTCCAAATTATTTTACCTAACTTTTTGTGGAAATAATCAACTGTTTTTGTTCCATTTATTTTCATTAATTTATCGATACTATTTTCAACGGAGATTTTTGCTTTGATAAACTCCGGAGATTCATTTTCTATTGGTCCTGTTTTAATATCATCTGCAAGAAAATCATTAATAGTATTTGGTAAAACAAAATATCCGTCAGCTAAACCTTGCATTAGAGCAGATGCTCCCAATCTGTTGGCTCCGTGATCAGAAAAATTTGCTTCGCCGATTGCATAACATCCAGGAATGGTAGTCATTAAATTATAATCTACCCATAATCCTCCCATTGTATAATGAACTGCTGGGTAAATCATCATTGGGGTTTTGTAAGGATTTTGATCAACAATCTTCTCATACATTTGAAATAGGTTGCCATATTTAGCCCTTATTACATCTTCGCCAAGAGATTTAACCAAATTTAAATCGTTAACATCAAGACCTTTTACTAATGCTTTTTCTTTTCCATACCTAATTATTGATGAAGAAAAATCCAAGAAAACTGCTTCACCAGTTTTATTAACTCCATAGCCTGAATCACATCTTTCTTTGGCGGCTCTAGACGCAACATCACGAGGAACCAAATTACCAAAAGCAGGATACCTTCTTTCCAAATAGTAATCTCTATCTTCTTCAGGAATTTGGGTTGGTTTTAAAGTATTATTTCTAACTTTTTTGGCATCCTCTAAATTTTTTGGCACCCAAATTCTACCATCATTTCTTAATGACTCTGACATTAAAGTTAACTTGGACTGATAATCACCTGAAACAGGTATACATGTTGGGTGTATTTGAGTGAATGAAGGGTTTGCAAAAAAAGCTCCTCTGCGATGCACCTTCCAAGCAGCTGAAACATTGCTACCCATTGCGTTTGTGGATAGATAAAATAAATTTCCATAACCCCCTGATGCAAGAACAACTGCATGGGCAGAGTGACTTTCAATTTCACCAGTAACAAGATTTCTAGTTATAATTCCTCTCGCTTTTCCATCAATAATAACAATGTCCATCATTTCGTGCCTGCTATACATTTTTATTTTTCCTCTGGCGATTTGCCTGTTCATTGCAGAGTAAGCACCCAAGAGCAACTGCTGTCCTGTTTGACCTTTAGCATAAAACGTTCTTGAAACTAAAACTCCTCCAAATGATCTATTGTCAAGCAATCCACCATATTCTCTTGCAAAAGGTACTCCCTGTGCTACACACTGATCAATAATGCTAGTAGAAACCTCTGCCAGTCTATAAACATTAGCTTCTCTAGACCTATAATCACCTCCCTTTATTGTATCGTAAAATAATCTGTAGACAGAATCGCCGTCACCTTGATAGTTTTTTGCTGCGTTTATTCCACCTTGGGCTGCAATTGAATGAGCTCTTCTTGATGAATCTTGAAAACAAAAAGCTTTAACATTGTATCCTTGTTCAGCTAAAGTAGCAGAAGCAGACCCACCCGCTAGGCCAGTACCCACAACGATTACATCTATATTTCTTTTATTTGCAGGACTCACCAAACGAACATTATTCTTGTGTGTTGTCCATTTAAGTTCAAGTTTTCCGTCTGGTATTTTTGAGTTCAAAACAGAATTAGAAATTTTTATGTTTTTAGCATCAGCATGCAACTCTACAGAAAGATTTTTAAGTAGACGATTCTTTTCAAGGTAATCAGGGTCAGATGATTTTATAGGATGTCTATTTGCTGATTTGTGCCAATCTGAGTCCCAATCATCAAGCTTGCACTTAACACCAGTACTTTTTTTAGTGACTTTGTATTTACCATTACCGATTGAGTGATAATATCTCAAACAAACGACTAATTCATCGTTATTAGAGTATTGATTTTTGGGCTTCCTATAATTAAGAGAATAAGTAACTTTCTTCATACTAGCCGAAAATTATTATAACACACCTTTTTCCTGTCAAAGATATATAAATTATAACACATTAAAAATTATTTTAATTTATTTAATGGGATAAAAAATGATAGATAGCAATAAAACAAAAGCCAAGCGGAACAACTATACCAAATGAATAACTAATTTTTTTAATCAATGAGGAATATTTATTGCTTGCTCCTAAAGATTGGGTAGATGATGCCAATCCATGGACTAAATGCAAGGCTAAAAATACAAATGAAAGACAATAAAAACCTACTTTAATGGGGTTTTGAAATTTCTCTACTAACTCATGATGATATCTATTTGGATCATCAGGCTTAAATTCAATGTACTTGTATTCCATTTCTGGGATCCAAAAATCATAAAAATGTAATGCTAAAAAAGATAAAATTACCGTACCAGATAAAATCATATACCTTGAGACCATCAATGAATTTTTGGATCCTTTAAAAACAGCATAATTCACTGGTCTTGCTTTTCTATTTTGATAGTCTAAAATAAAACCCATAACAAAATGAAAAAGCACACCTGCAATCAGTATTGGCTGAAGTACAAATTGAACCAATGGATTTGTGCCCATGAAATGAGAAAGCCAATTGAATAAACTCTCACTAAACACGGATGTAATATTGATTAAAAAATGTTGTGTTAAAAAAACAATTAAAAAAATACCGGATAACGCCATAGCGATTTTACGGCCTATGGACGAGTTAAATAGTTTTTTTAGCATATAACAAAATTAATTTACGCATTTGTTACAAACAAATAATATGCCCTATTTAACTGAAAAGTCTATGGTTTTATTGTCAATTTTTAAAATATATTTTCCTTTGTTTAAATAAGTTTTTCCATCATCATAATTCTTGACTTCAAAACCGATTTTTCTGATTTGTTTTAAACTCAAATTTGGATCAATAAAAGCGGGTAAATTTATAGTATTGAAACCTTTGTCAAGTTCGATTATACCACCATTTAAGAATTTGGAATTCTTATTTAGGACTTGATAACTTAAAATTTGGCTAGTCGAGCTGTAAATATGAACACTTAGCTCTGGACTATAAATGTCAGTTGTATAATTTCTTTTGGATCCCCAAAAGCTTGAATATTTTGGTTCATCAAATTTTAAAACTGTAAATGAACTTGATGATTTATGAAGTTTATTGAACTTTGAAAATAATTCAAGATTTAATTTATAGATTGATCTTCCATGAGTTCCTAAAATCAATTCGTTTTTTTCATTTTGTATGACTAGATCATGAATAGCAACTCTTGGTAAATTTGATGAAAAAGGATGCCAATTCAAGCCTAAATCAAAAGAAATAAAAAGGCCATTATCAGTGCCCACATATAAAATTCTTTCATCTTTTACATCTTCCCTTATGACGTTAATTGGTGACAAGGGAAGATTTGATGAGATTTTATTCCAGGTGTTTCCATTATCATCACTTGCATATAAGTGCGGTTCAAAGTTATTTAACCTATACCCGTTGAGAGAAGCGTATATTCTGTTTTCATTATGATTTGAAAAAATAACTCTACTAACCCACAAGTTTGATGGTAGACCATTATTAATTGGCTTCCAATTAGTACCAGAATCTTGGGTTAAAATAATATTTCCATCATCAGTTCCAACAACGATTTTTCCAAAATCGTGGGTTGATTCATCAAAAGTAGTTATAGTTCCATAAGGAACATTTCCTTTTAATCCACCATTAGTTAAATCATCTGAAATCTCATCCCAATTATTTCCTTTGTCCAGGGATCTATGCAATTTATTACTTCCGAAATATATAATGTCTTGGTTGTGCTTTGAAATAAGAATAGGTGTTTGCCAATTAAATCTGAGCGGTGACTGACCAAGTTTATGCCGGGGTTTAATATTTTTTCTGCTCTCATTCTCTAAATCTAGTCTATAATAATTTCCAAATTGAAGACCAGTATAAACAATATTGTTGTTTCGTTTGTCAATCTGAATTTGCATCCCATCTCCGCCCATTATTTTAGTCCAGTTATTGTGACCAGATTCATACCAATATGGTGACTCAACTGAATTATTACTTGCCATCCATACACCATTGTCTTGCAATCCGCCGTACACATTATAAGGTTCTGAATTATCTACATTAATGGAATAAAATTGGCCAACAGATGGTTGATTAAGTTTAATCCAGTTATCCCCCTGATCGTAGGAAATGTTAACCCCACCATCGTTGCCTAAAACAAGATGATTATTGTCATTTGGGTTTATCCATAAATCGTGGTGATCAACATGAACATTACTTGCTCCAATATCAGAGAAGGTTTTTCCTGAATCATTAGATTTTAATAAAGGGACACCATAAATATAAATTTGTTCAGAGTCAACAGGTGATACATGAATTCTTCCAAAATAATATCCATAACTACTATATACTCCATCTAAATAATCTTCATTCATTTTTTTCCAAGTCTTTCCAGCATCTACAGACTTGTAAACTTCCGCACCAATAACAGCTGAATCAAAAAGCTCGGCATTTGCATCGGTCAGAAATTTGTAAATATCATTTGGATATAACTCATCTTTTTGAATTCTTGTTTTAATGTTTTCCAAATCATTTTCCTTTGGAAAATTGTTTTGACTAATAAATGCTTTTAATTCTTTATCATCCAATTTTAAAAAGTCTGATTTTGACATATTTTTAAAATCCAATCTACTCAATTTAGTTTTTTTCTTATTAGCTGGTCTTCTAAACTGATTGTCCAAAACTGCATAAATAATAGACGAATTAAAAATTGATAAACCGATTCTACCAACACCATCTCCTGAGGGAAAGCCAGAGATTTTTGTTGTTATAAGCTCCCAATTTTTTCCACCATCAATCGATTTGTATATACCCGAATTATCACCACTTCCAATAAAGTTCCATGCTTTTCTTTCTCTTTCCCAAAAAGCTGCATACTGAATGTCAAAATTTTCTGGGTCAACAACTAGATCTATGGCACCTGTGTGATCGTTGATAAATAATGACTTATCCCAAGTTTTTCCATTATCAAAGGATGTAAAAATTCCTCTCTGAACATTTTTTGTATACAAATGTCCAATTACAGCAACAACTAAGTGGTTTTCATTATTAGGATTTACCAAAACTCTGCTTATGTGATGAGAGTCTCTGAGTCCTATATTTGACCAAGTACTTCCATTGTCATTAGATTTTAAAATTCCAATTCCGGGGTAAGAAGATCTGGATGAGTTACTCTCCCCAGTACCAACGTAAATAGAATTTGATTTCCAATCAATTGCAAAGTCACCAATGTTTTGTGTCATACTATTGTCCATTATTGGACTAAAAGTGGTACCATTATTTTTTGTGTGCCACAAACCTCCCGAAGCATAAGCAACGTAAAACTCAGTGGGATTGTTAGGGTTTACCTCCAAGTCTGTGACCCTACCGCTCATTACACTTGGACCAATATTAGTCAATTCAATATTTTTTACAATTGAGCTTTTTAGTTGTTCTTTATAATTATTTTCAGAGATTTCGATTGATCTGGCTGAAGTAAAATTATTTTGAGAATAAGAAAGTAAAGAAAATATAAAGAAGATTGGTGTTAAATTTTTCATCATTTTAATTTGTTAAATTTGATTGATATCATACTACAATGAAATACGAGAAAATTGATACCAATCTTTTTATTAAAAATCGCAAAAATTTTATAAATAAACTAGAACAACATAGCGTTGCTTTTTTTAATTCTAATGATATCTATCCTGTAAGCGCAGACTCAACACTTCCTTTTGAACAACACAGAGATATATTTTACTTAAGCGGCATCGACCAAGAGGAAAGTATTTTAGTATTATTCCCTGATTCGGTAAATGAAAATTTTAAGGAAATTCTTTTTATCAGAGAAACAAATGATCATATTGTACATTGGGAGGGGGAGAAATTAACCCAATCTGACGCTTTTAAAATTTCTGGTATTAAAAATGTTCATTGGCTTGGGGAATTTGATGAAATTTTAAGTAAAATATTGAAAGAAGCTAACCACGTTTACATTAATACTAACGAGCATTACAGGCAAAATGTTGAAACCCAAACAAGGGAAGATCGTTTTATTGAAAAACTCAAAAATTTTGGTGGTTTAAGCTTCAAAAAGAGTAATCCAATTCTACAATATCAAAGATCCGTCAAAGATGAAATTGAATTAGATCTTATTAAAAGAGCATGTGACATAACTAAAAAAGGATTTGAAAGAGTCTTAGGGTTTGTAAAACCTGGTGTTTGGGAATATGAAATTGAAGCTGAATTCTCTCACGAATTTTTAAGAAGCAAATCGAAAAGATTTGCGTACACGCCCATAATAGCTTCCGGGAAAAACTCCAATTATTTGCACTATATAAAAAACAATAAGCAATGTCTTGACGGAGAGATAATTTTAATGGATGTTGGTGCTGAATATGCAAATTATTCCAGTGATATGACACGAACTGTCCCAGTTAATGGAAGATTTAGTGAAAGGCAAAAGACAGTTTATAATGCTGTTTTAAATGTTAAAAATGAAGTTACAAAACTATTAAGACCAGGTATCTTATGGGCTGATTATCACAAAGAAGTTGGCAAAATCATGACATCGGAACTTTTAAGAATAAGATTACTTGATAAATCAGATATTCAAAGTGAGACCAAACAAAAACCTGCTTATAAAAAATACTTTAGTCATGGCACATCTCATCATTTAGGCTTAGACACACATGATTATTGTGATTTAAAAGTTCCTTTCGAAAAAAATAATGTATTAACAGTAGAACCAGGAATCTATATAATGGAAGAAGACTTCGGAATTAGATTAGAGGACGATGTATTAATAAATGACAATGGAGAACCAACTAACTTAATGGGAAATATTCCTATTGAAATTGAACATATTGAAGATTTGATGAATTCAAAATGATTTCCACCCCAAAGACTTAATTTGAGCTTTAGAACCATTACCCAAATCTAAATATGTGTTTTTATCATTCGTTATGTGCCCAATGACATATAAATCTAAATCACTATTTTCAATTTTTTTATAATCATTTGGGTTAATGGTAAACATAATTTCATAATCCTCACCACCAGACATAATAACAGAAATTGGATCTAAATTAAATTCTTCGCAAACCCTTAACAGTGTCTGATCTTTAAAGATTTTATCAGAATACAATATACATCCCTTACCTGAGCTATTACATATGTGAATTATCTCAGATGAGAGACCGTCGCTGATATCAATCATTGAACTAGGAATAATTGAATTCTTTTCAAAGAAGTCAATTAAATCAGTTCTAGGTTCAGGTTTTAATTGACGCTCCACTAGTTCCTTGTATGGCTCTAAATCTGGTTTGCTATTTGGATTTACTAAAAAAACTTGTTTTTCTCTTTCAAGAACTTGCAACCCAAGATAGGCTAAACCTAACTTACCAGAAACAATAATTAAGTCATTATTTTTAGCTCCAGATCTTTGGCAAATTTTTTTATTATCTGCAATACCCATTGCTGTAACAGAAATTATTAAACCCTTTTGTGATGAAGTAGTATCTCCACCTACCAAATCAACTTTATATCTTTTGCAAGCAAGGTTAATTCCCTTATAGAGCTCATCTAAAGTTTCCAATTTAAATCTGTTTGAAACTGCAACTGAAACGGTAATCTGTTTACAAATCCCATTCATAGCACATATGTCTGAAATATTACTTACAACAGATTTATAGCCTAAATGTTTAAGAGGAAAATAAGACAAATCAAAATGTACACCCTCTACCAACATATCAGTGGAAATTAAAGAATACAAATTTGAATTTTTTATAACAGCGGAATCGTCCCCAATTCCAACCATAGTAGACTCATTATATTTCTTGACATTCTTTTTTATGTGTTCAATAAAACCAAATTCACCAACTGATGAAAGATCAGTTAATTTTAAATTTTTTTTGTCAGTTTCTTTTTTATTATGGCCCATATTTTGAATGAAGATTACTTCAAATTTAGATTAATAAATATTTTTTAAAGGATTATATTTGCAAAATATGATTAAGGTAGCTGAAACTGCAAGAGATGAAGTCAACAAACTAATGAGATTAGATGGTTTTAATCCATCAAAAGATTTTATTCGCGTTGGTGTTAAAAGTGGGGGTTGCTCTGGATTATCATATGAGATGAGATTTGATAAGCTTTTAGGTGAAAATGATAAAGTTTTTGAAAATAATGGTATAAAAATTGCCGTGGATAAAAAAAGTTTTTTGTATTTGGTTGGAACAACACTTGAATATCATGGAGGATTAAATGGAAAAGGGTTTGTTTTCAATAATCCAAATGCAAATAGAACATGCGGCTGCGGAGAAAGTTTTTCATTATAAGAATTAAAAATGGCGTACACAGAAGAAGAATTAAAAAAAGAGCTAGAGAGTCAAGAGTATCAATATGGTTTTACAACCGATATTGACTCTGAAACATTTCCAGTTGGACTTAATGAAGATATAGTCAAGGCTATTTCTAAAAAAAAGAATGAACCTGAATGGATGACTCAGTGGAGACTGGAAGCCTATTCTGCTTGGAAGGAAATGGAAGAACCAAACTGGCATAACGTAAAATATAAAAAGCCTGATTTTCAAAGTATTTCTTATTTCTCAGCACCAAAAACTAATAAATATAAAAGCCTAGATGAAGTTGATCCAGAGCTAATAAAAACCTTTGACAAACTTGGTATTTCAATAGAAGAACAAAAAAAATTATCTGGTGTTGCTGTTGATATAGTGATGGACTCGGTTTCTGTTGCAACTACATTTAGAGAAACATTAGCAGAAAAGGGTATAATTTTTTGTTCGATTTCGGAGGCAATTAAAGATCACCCTGAATTAGTAAAAAAATATATTGGTAAAGTTATACCCAGAAAGGATAATTATTATGCAGCATTAAATTCTGCCGTTTTTTCAGATGGGTCATTTTGTTATATACCAAAGGGTGTCAAGTGTCCAATGGAATTATCAACTTACTTTAGAATTAACCAAGCGGGTACTGGTCAGTTTGAAAGAACTTTAGTGATTGCAGATGAAGGAAGCTATGTTAGTTATTTAGAAGGATGTACTGCACCAAGTAGAGATGAGAATCAACTTCATGCAGCTGTAGTAGAACTAATTGCGATGGATAATGCTGAAATAAAATACTCAACCGTTCAAAATTGGTATCCTGGAAATAAACAGGGGAAAGGTGGGGTATACAATTTTGTTACCAAAAGGGGATTATGTAATACCAACTCAAAAATTTCTTGGACCCAAGTAGAAACTGGCTCAGCTGTTACGTGGAAATATCCATCTTGTATTTTAAGAGGTGATAATAGTATTGGAGAATTTTATTCAATCGCAGTAACCAATAACTATCAACAAGCAGACACGGGCACTAAGATGATTCACATAGGGAAAAACACAAAAAGTACCATTATTTCTAAAGGTATTTCCGCTGGAAAATCCCAAAATAGCTACAGAGGGCTTGTTCAAATCGGTAAAAGAGCATCAAATGCGAGGAACTTCTCACAATGTGATTCTCTTCTAATGGGGAATAATTGTGGAGCACACACATTCCCGTACATTGAAGCAAAAAACAAATCAGCTCAAATTGAACATGAAGCGACAACAAGTAAAATCGGGGAAGATCAAATCTTTTATTGCAACCAAAGAGGAATTGATACAGAAAAGGCTATCGCATTGATTGTTAATGGATTTAGTAAAGAAGTTCTTAACAAACTACCAATGGAATTTGCTGTTGAAGCACAAAAATTATTAGAGATATCTTTGGAAGGCTCTGTTGGTTAAAAAATTTTTTTTATGTTAAAAATCGAGAATCTACATGTTAGTATTGATGATAAAGAAATTCTTAAGGGATTATCTTTAGACGTTAAGCCAGGTGAAATTCATGCTATTATGGGACCAAATGGTTCTGGTAAGAGTACTCTTTCATCTGTCATTGCAGGAAGTGAGGACTATGAAGTTGTCAATGGAAATATTTTTTATAATGATGAAAATATTGAGGATCTTTCAGCAGAAGAAAGAGCAAATAAGGGGATTTTTATGTCGTTTCAGTATCCTGTTGAAATCCCAGGAATTACCGTAACAAACTTTATCAAAACAGCCATTAATTCAAATCTAAAAGCAAGAGGTGAAAAAGAAATGCCTGCTGGAGATATGTTAAAAAAAATTAGAGAAAAATCAAAGTTATTGGAAATTGATTCAAAATTTCTATCAAGGTCTTTGAATGAAGGATTCTCTGGTGGAGAGAAGAAAAGAAATGAAATTTTCCAGATGGCAATGTTAGAGCCTAGTCTTGCAATACTTGATGAGACTGACTCCGGACTTGACATTGATGCTTTAAAAATTGTTGCAAACGGTGTGAATAAACTTAAAAATGACAATAATGCAATTATAATAATTACACACTATCAAAGACTTTTAGACTATATTCTACCAGACTTCGTACATGTTCTTCAAGATGGAAAAATCACAAAATCTGGAGATAAATCTTTGGCTCTTGAGCTGGAGGAAAAAGGCTATGATTGGATTTAATTTTTAATATGTCACTAAAAGAAAAACTTGTTTCATCATTTTTAGCATTTGAACTTGATACAGACATAATGTCAAAAGTTCATAAAATAAGATCACAATCGATAAAAGAATTTGAAAAAATTGGATTTCCAAATTCAAAAGATGAATATTGGAAATACACTCCGGTCAAAAAAATCCTAAATGAAAAACTAACTTTATTTAATAAAAAAAGACACCTCATTGAATTTGACAAGGTAAAAGACTACTTTTTAAATGGAATTGAATCCTACAAGCTTGTTTTTATAGATGGAATGTTTGATCCTCTTTGGTCAGACACAACTCACGAAGAAGCCGATGTTTGTATTTTATCTTCTGTTCTAGAAAAAGAAAAATATAATGAAGTTATTTTTAAGTACTACAATAAGTTAGTAAATAGCAAAGAATCATTCAGTCTTTTAAATAGTTCATTTTCGAAAGAAGGTGCATATGTTCATGTCCCAAAAAATGTAGTTCTTGATAAACCTGTTGAAATTGTTCATATAAATTCAGGTGGTGAATCATCATTGATGCTTCAGCCAAGAAATTTAATAATTCTTGAAAAGAATTCAAAAGCCCAAATAATAGAGAGTCACTATTCTCTAACAAGGAAACAAGAATCTTCTGCAAATAATGTGGATGACTTTATTGATCCCTTAACGAACTCTTTAACTGAAATTCATATCAATGAAAATTCAAACCTAGATTATTACAAAATCCAAAATGATGTTGAAACTTCATCGATTATTGATAACACCTACATTGATCAAAAAAGCAATAGTGAAGCAAGTTGCCATACGTTTTCTTTTGGAGGTAATATTGTTCGTAACAATCTAAATTTCTATCAAAACGGAAATAATATCAATTCCATTCTGAAGGGTGTTACAATCCTTGGCGCTAATCAACATACGGATCATCATACATTAGTTCATCATGCAAACCCAAATTGTGAAAGCTATCAAGAATATAAGGGAATTTATAATGATAGATCAACTGGAGTATTTAATGGTCGAGTGGTAGTAGATAAAATTGCGCAAAAAATTAATGCTTTTCAACAAAATAACAATCTTATAATTGGTGATAACGCGACTGTGAATACCAAACCTCAACTTGAAATATTTGCTGACGATGTGAAGTGCTCACACGGATGTACAATAGGACAACTTGACAAAGAGGCTCTATTTTATTTAAAAGCTAGGGGAATCAATGAAAATGATGCAAAAGGACTTCTCACATATGCATTTGCAAATAATGTTTTGGAAAATGTGAAGATGCAAGTTTTAAAATCGAAAATAAAAAAGATTATCGCGGATAAGATTGGTGTTAATCTTGGCTTTGAGTTATGAATCTAAGTTTTGACGTAGAAAAAATTAGAGAAGATTTTCCAATCTTGACAAAGAAAATCAATAATAAGCCTTTGATTTATTTTGACAATGCTGCTACGTCTCAAACTCCAATTTGTGTGATTGATTGCATCAAAGATTATTATGAGCAATATAACTCCAACATTCATCGAGGGGTACATTCATTAAGTGATGAGGCAACTAGTGCTTATGAGGATGCTAGAAATAAGGTAAAAGATCATTTTAATATAAAATACAGCGAGGAGGTAATTTTTACATCAGGCACAACTCACTCAATAAATATCGTATCTAATGGGTTTAGCAAAATATTAACAAAAGATGATGAGATTATTGTCTCAGGACTTGAACATCATTCCAACATTGTCCCATGGCAAATGATGATTAAAGCTAGTAAAGCAAAATTAAAAGTTATTCCGCTAATGCAAAACGGAGAATTAGATATGGATGAGTTTGCTAACATCCTCTCACCTAAAACAAAAATTGTTTTCTTAAATCATGTTTCTAATGCTCTTGGGCTAATTAATCCAATTGAGAAAATAATAAATATGTCTCATAAGACAGGAGCAATTGTTTTAATTGATGGTGCACAAAGTGCCGCTCATTTCAAAATAGATTTACAAAAACTAAATGTTGATTTTTTTACAGCTTCAGCTCACAAACTTTGTGGGCCAACTGGTGTTGGTTTTCTGTATGGTAAAAAGGAGTTGTTACATAATATGGAGCCTCTAATGGGTGGAGGAGAAATGATTTCAGATGTAACTTTTTCGAAAACCACCTATGCAGATCTTCCTCACAAATTTGAAGCAGGAACACCAAATATTTCAGGTGTTATCGCATTTGGTAGAGCATTAGATTATTTAAACGAAATAGGATTAGAGAAAATAGAAAATTATGAAAATGATTTGCTTGATTACGCAAATTCTAAACTTAAACAAATTGAAGGTTTAAAAATTTACGGTGAGTCCAAAAATAAAACTTCTGTGATATCATTTAATATTGAAGGTATTCACTCATACGACGTTGGGGCTCTATTGGATAAATTCGGTATTGCTGTTAGAACGGGACAGCATTGTGCTCAACCAATAATGGATCATTTTGGTGTAGATGGCACAGTAAGAGCCTCTTTTTCGTTTATCAATACTTTTCAAGAGATAGATGGCCTCATCGAGGCATTGAAGAAAATAAAATCTATGTTAAGTTAATTTATAACTTTATACCATGACCATTGAAAATGCTCAAAAAGATATAATTGATAATTTTTTATTTTTTGAAGATTGGACCCAAAAGTATGAGTACATCATTGAACTGTCTAAGGATTTAGAATTTATGAACGAAAATCTAAAAAATGAAGATAATTTAATAAAAGGGTGTCAGAGCAAGGTATGGTTACATGCTGAAATGATTAATGGAAAAATCAACTTTTTGGCTGACAGTGAGGCAATAATAACAAAAGGTATAATCTCAATACTATTGAATGTTTTTAATAATAGAAAGCCACAGGAAATACTTGATTCCGATATGGGTTTTATTGAAAAAATAGGGTTAAAAGAGCACCTATCGCCAAATAGAGCAAATGGCCTGTCTTCAATGTATAAACAAATTAAATTTTATGCTCTTGCCTTTAGTAAATCCTGAATTATGACTGAAAAAATTGACCCAAAAAAACTAGGTGACCAAGTTGTAAAAGTTTTAAAAACTGTTTATGATCCCGAAATACCAGTTGATATATATGAGCTTGGATTAATCTATGATGTATTTCTAAATGAGAGCAATGATGTTAAGGTTTTAATGACATTAACAACTCCTAATTGCCCAGTTGCAGACTCACTTCCAGAAGAAGTTAAAAATAAGATTAAAGAAATTCCTCAAGTAAATGAAGTTGAAATTGAAATGACTTTTGATCCACCGTGGTCTAAAGACCTTATGAGTGAGGAAGCACAATTAGAACTAGGATTTTTATAAATGACATTCGAAATAAAAAATAGAGTTGCTGAAAGCAGATTAGTTACCATTGACTTTAATGATTTTTTAATTGACTTATCTTTTAAAAATTTCGATATTAAGTGTTGGCTTAAAGATGAATTAATTTTGATAGAAAAGGACTTTAGAAAAAATATTCTTGAATACGACTGGTCTGTTCATAAGGGAGAGAATGTCTGTATTATTTGCTCAAATTCAGCCATAATTCCAGATTGGGCATATATGTTAGTTAGCTCAAACTTGACGAGTCACGGTATTAAAAACTTTATTGGAAATAAACATCTATTTAAACAACACTTAATAGTACAAAGTATTAATTCAATTGATTTAGATTTTTATAAAAATAAACCTGTAATTATAAAAGGCTGTAGTGATGAAAAGTATAACAAATTTATTTACTCTCATCTCATACAGAAAATACAAGGAGTTGTTAAAAGAATAATGTATGGTGAAGCGTGCTCTTCAGTCCCAATTTTTAAAAAAAAATGAGGGTTATCAGTTTTGCTTTACTAATTAGCTTAACACTTAACTCCTATTCCCAAGAAAAAATAAATGACTCAATAAATACAAATTGGGAAAAATCAGGGAAATTTAAATTTCTAGGCAACCAATCTAGCTACAGTTATTGGACAGCAGGTGGGCAAACTAGTATTTCAGGAACTATAAAAATTAATTATGATTTAAATTTTGAGAACAAAGGCTGGAATTGGGATACAAAGATTATAGCTGCATATGGACTAAACAGTAACGGTGGAAGTAGGTTTTTAAAAAAAACGGATGATAAATTAGAAATTAACTCATTAGTTGGTAAAAAATTTTCATCGTCCAAAATTGGTGACCTAAGCTATTCCAGCTTCATGAATTTTAAAACACAATGGACAAAAGGTTATCGTTTTAGGACGGCCTCAAGCGGAGAAGAGGAAAGAATTGAAAGAACCAGATTTTTATCACCGGGTTATTTTCAAATTGGAGTTGGATTGTATTGGGAAAAAAATAAAGATTTTTGGGTAAACTTTGCACCAATTACGGGCAGGCTGATTGTAGTAAATAAATTTTTTACCGAAAAATTAAATGAAAATCAGGAATATTTTGGTGTAAAAAAAGGATCTACAAGTAGATTTGAGCTTGGATCGTCAATTCGGTCTTACTATAAATTTGAGTTTCTTGAAAATGTATTTGTAACAAACCGAATAAGTCTGTATTCAGATTATCTTGAAAATCCAGAAAATATTGACTTAGACTACACTATCAATACCTCACTTAAGGTAAATAAATATTTGACCACAGATTTAATATTACAATTTATTTATGATAATAATGCGGTAAAAAGACTTCAGGTTAGACAGGTGATGGGCATTGGTTTGAGCTTGAACTTTTAGCTCTTAATTTTTGGATATAGGTAATTGTTATATGGAAATCTTTTTTCATGAATTTTACTAATTTTTTCATATAAAGTATTTTTTAAAAAATCAAAATTTAATTTTTCTATGGCAGAAATATAAATTTTAGTTTTGCTATTTTTCATACTCATATTTTTTAATTTATCAACTTTATTAAAAACAACAATGGTTTCTTTATCCCCACAATTAATTTCATTTAAAATGATATCAACCGAATCAATATGTTGTTGATAGTTTGGGTGTGATATATCAACAATGTGTAACAATATATCTGACTCTTCAATTTCAGACAACGTGCTTTTGAAGGACTCTATGAGCTGTGTTGGAAGCTTCCTTATAAAACCAACAGTGTCCGAGAGTAAAAATGGCAAATTTTCAATAACAACCTTCCTAACTGTAGTATCTAATGTTGCAAAAAGCTTATCCTCAGCAAAAACCTTTGACTTAGAAATTTGATTCATTATAGTTGACTTGCCGACATTAGTGTAACCTACTAATGCTACCCTGACTAGTTTACCTCTGTTACCTCTTTGCACAGACATCTGCTTATCTATAGTCAATAGTTTTTTCTTTAATAGTGATACCTTATCACGCACGATCCTTCTATCTGTTTCAATTTCTGTTTCCCCAGGACCTCTCATTCCTATGCCACCTTTTTGTCTTTCTAAGTGTGTCCACAATCCTTTTAATCGGGGCATTAAATATTCGTATTGGGCCAATTGAACTTGAGTTTTGGCATAACTGGTTTTAGCTCTTTGAGCAAAAATATCAAGAATCAATCCAGTCCTGTCAATTATTTTACTTCGAAGAATTTTCTCTAAATTTAATTGCTGACTGGGTGATAACTCATCGTCAAAGATTACTGAACTTATATCATTATTTTTTATAAAAAACTGTATTTCTTGAATTTTCCCAGAGCCAATAAATGTTTTCGGGTTTGGTTTCTCTAATTTTTGAATAAATCTTCTTAAAACTTTTCCACCGGCTGTTTCTGCAAGAAAGCACAACTCATCTAAAAATTCATTTACGATAGTTTCAGAACCATTATTAATAATAGCTCCAACAACAATTGAATTTTCATAAAAAATTTTATTATTCTCTATCAAATTTCAGGGTTGAAGTACTTTAAGGTTAGCTCAGAGTTAGTGAAGTCTAAATAGGAATAATGATTAAACCAATCCCCACAATTATAGTATTCTGAATTATTTCCAAGATTTATTTTTAAGGGTAAGTGACGATGACCAAATACAAAATAATTATAATGATCGGACTTTAATATTTTTTTACAATAATTAAAGAGTAATTCTTTTTCGTTACTTTCAAATTTTATTTCCTTTCCCGAGATAACACTATTTTTTCTAGACAGGTATTCTCCAATTCTAATTGATATATCAGGATGAATACATGAAAAGAGAAATTTGAAAAATGAGTTTCTAAAAATCAATTTTAAAAATTTATAACCATAATCACCTGGCCCCAAACCATCTCCATGACCAATAAAAAATTTTTTTGAATTTATTTTAAACTTTTTAGGCTCAAAAAAAACATCGATACCAAGTTCCTTTTTAAAATAATTTCTCATCCATGCATCATGATTGCCAACAAAAAAATAAATTTTAACACCTGCGTCTGTTAGCTCTGCCAACTTTCCAAGGAGTCTGGTATAACCCTTTGGAACTACTTTTTTGAACTCAAACCAAAAATCAAATAAATCACCAAGCAAGAAAATTACTTGTGCATCATTCTTTATAGTATCCAACCATTTGATAAATATTTTTTCTCTTTTTGAGGATTTTACTTTTCCAGGTAGTCCAAGGTGGTTGTCTGATGAAAAATAGATTTTTTTATTTTCTTGTAAGGTAATTGTCTCCATTTATATAGTACAAAAATAAACAATCAGTTATAACAACTTTTCATAACAGTTAAAAGGCATGTCACTTTGATCTCTAAAATAAATTTTACCTAATTTTTTATATCCAAGCTTAGAATACAAATAATTATTTTTTTTGTTTAAGCTAAATGTATCAAGCCTTACAGAAAGACAACCATTTTCTTTTGCATAATTTTCAATGTAATCCATAACATATTTTGCCAAACCTTGTCCTTGGTAGTCGGGGTGAATTGCAAGTCTGTGCAGATAAATATTTTTTTTTGATGAGGTTTCCCAAACAATCTGTTTGTAAAACTCGTCCATATCACAAGAGGCGCAAACACAACCTATGATTTTATTTTCAAGTTTTAGCACAAATAAATCATTGTTATTTATATCATCAATAAATGATTGTTTTGTTGGATATTTATCGTTCCACTGAAAAATACCATTATCAATCATGTGTCTTGTGCAGGCTTTAATAATTTTCATTATCAAGTCAATTTGATCAATTGAAGCAAGTTCAATGTTTTTCATAATGTTAAGATACTTATTTGATTGCAGAAATTATTGGACTTCCTGTTGATAATGCAGTAAAATTGATTCCTAAAATTACAGACAAAGTGGGGGCAATATCTCTAACATAAATTTTTTTATTAGATGACCCATTTCTAATTCCTTTTCCATAGAATATCAGAGGAACATGTGTATCATAGGTCCTGCCAGTACCGTGATTGGAGGCACTTGAAGACTTTTTGTGCCATAATGGTTTTAAAAAGAATGCTAAATCACCCCTCAAGTCCGGATGACTGTTGTAATATATCATATTTATGCCATAATCTTCTGAATAAGAGACTGCTTCATCTAATTGAGCAAAATCATAAACATCATATACCCAAGGTTCTTTTTTTAGTTCATTTTTAATCAATGCTTTAATTTCATCATGTGAATAACCTGACTCATCAATTCTATCTTTATTTAAATACACATTGTAGTTTGAAACATCTTTGATATATTTTTTAAGCTCTTCATTGAAAACATTCATTGAGTATAACTGATTAAATGGTACTTTATTTTCGGACAAATAAGACGGTACATGAGTAATGCCGTGGTCAGATGTTAAGTAGACGATATAATTTTTTTCACCAACGTTTTTATCTAGGTAATTAAGGATATCTTCGATATTTTTATCAAGTCTAATGTACATATCCAACACCTCAACGGAATTTGATCCAAACCTGTGTCCAAGATGGTCTGTTGATGAAAATCCAATATGAAGAAAATCTGTTATTTCATCTTTGCCTAAATTTTCATACTCAATAGCATTTAATGCAAAATCCTTTATAATATCATTACCAAATGGTGAATACTTTAAAACATCATAATCGATTTTACCACTCTTTGTATTAGATATTTTTTCTAAATCATAGGGAAATGTTGAGTTTTTTTTACCCAGATATTTTATTTCATGTTTGTTCAAATCTGGACCACTTTCAACGTACAATTCAATATCATAATAAGTATCCCAGTTCGAAATGTATTTTTGAATATTTTTTCTTTCATTAAATCGTTTGACCCATTCGGGAAGTTCATTCATATAATATGAGCTTGTAATGAACTTGCCTTCATTTTTTGCATTAAACCAGTAGGACATTTTTGAGGTATGCCCTCCAGACAATACAGCTGATCTGTCTTTCAAGGCAACACTAAATGTTTTTGCTTTAAAGTTTGATGATATTCTATTTTCATCTGAGATTGTAGTTGTTTGTAAGTTTTTTGGAGATTTTTGACCTTCATCTGACAAAGTTCCAACCGACTTTTGTAAAAAATCATCGACACAATATATTTCTTTACTTAATAAGGGATTAAACCATTCATTTCCAACAATTCCATGATAATTTGGTGTTGTTCCAGTCACTACTGTTGCGTGTCCTGGAGCAGTAGATGTAACAGCATAACTATAATGTGCATTCTTCGCATTGAAACCTTGATTTACGAGTTTTTTAAACCCCCTGTCTCCATATTTGCTCCAGAACTTTGGGATGTACTCATATTTCATCTGATCAACAACAATTCCTACAACAAGTCTTGGTTTTTTATATATTTTATTTTCTGATTGTGCTGAGATGCAGATAGAGAAAAGGAGAATAAATCTAAAATATGTGTTCAAAGTTATTTTTTGCATATATAGGAAAAATATGCATTAGATGGTACTTTTTTTTTTTATAAAAAAGTTAAAATTAATCTCTGGAATTGATTTTTGCTAAAAGTCTTAGAATTTCTAAATACAACCAAACAAGAGTAACCATAAGTCCAAAGGCTGCATACCACTCCATGTACTTAGGAGCCCCATTTTCTGACGCCTCCTCAATAAAATCAAAGTCCAAAACCAAATTTAAGCTTGCAATTAAAATAACAATTAGAGAAAAAATAATACTAAACATTGAACCATTGGCTGGGTTTAGTAAAGCCAAATCCATTCCGAAAAAACTACCTATGAAGGAGATTAAATATATCAAAAATATACTTCCTGTAGCAGCAACAACACCGAGTTTAAAATTCTCTGTAGGTTTTATCAGACCTGATCTATAGGCCATAAGCAATGACAATAATATCAGTGCTGTCAAACTGACTGCGTTAAGAACTATACCTTCAAACTGTTGAGCATACATGTATGAAATACCACCTAGGGCTAAACCCTCAAATATTGCATATAATGGAGCGGTAATTGGAGCAGATTTCTTATTAAATATTGTAATTAATGCTGTAATGAAACCTGCAAAAAAGCCTCCTATCATTAATGTTGGGGATGTAATTGTGTATGAGTAATAACCTGCAATGATTAACAAAAACAAAGAAATTGCTGTTTTGTCAACAGTTCCCTTGATGGTCATTGTCTGATTTTTGACAAAAGAATTTGTACTGGTTCTTTGCAGATTTTTAAAGGTATTTTTGTTTAAAGCTGGATTTCCTGACCTAAACGATAAATGTCTTGACATCTTTTAATTTTTTTTAGTTGTTTTTTATGTTATAATTTTGCTAACAATGAAAAACTTTACTTTTATTTTTTTTCTAGTAATAATCAACAACTATGCCCAAAACTCAACTGATGAAAGAGAAACTTTTCCAATATTTCCTGTTTGTGAATTGCTCCCTGATAAATTTCATAAAGATTGCTTTAATGAAACAGTTGACGAGCATATTCAAAACAACTTTAATTATCCAAAACAAGCATGGGATAATGATATAGAAGCAATAGTTAAAGTAAAGTTTGACATTGAAGTTAATGGTAATATAACCAATGTGATTCCAAATTCGAGTGTAGTTGGAGTTAGTTTTTTTGAGAGGGAATCACTAAATCTTGCCAAAAAACTATTTAATGATTCCGCAAAAAAAGTTATTGAATCACTACCAAATGCGATTCCTGCCAAAAAGGATAATATTGCTGTAAAGAAGACTTTTTTGGTTTCTATTAAATACCAAATTCCAAGAGAGTTGCGCTTTGATGAAGTTGAAGTACCACCACTGTTTAAAGTTTGTGAAGATAAAGAAAATAAAAGGTTGTGTTTTATAAAATTTATAGAAGATCACATCGTTAAGAACTTCAAATATCCAAAGCGTGCAATAAAAAAAGGAGAGGAAGGAGATGTATTTATACAATTTGATATGACATCGAACGGATTATACACAAACTATAGAACAATTGGTGAGAGTAGAATTTTAGAAGATGAAGCCTACAGAATTATGATCAAATTACCTTCTTTTGAGCCTGCAAAGTACAAGGAAAAATACGTTACTACAACTTATGGTACAACAATCTCATTTAAATTAAATCAGTGAAAAAATTAAGTAAAAGTGAAGTTGAAAAAAAACTAAAATTATTATCTAAAAATTGGGTATTAAAGGATAATATACTTTTTGCAAAGTTTAAGTTTATGACTTTTGATGATGCGTTTGATTTTATGAAAATAGTTTCTGAAAAATGTAAAGATTTGAACCACCATCCAAAATGGACAAATGTTTATAACCAAATTGATGTTGAATTATTTACTCATGATTTGGGGGGCTTATCTCATTTTGATTTTGAGTTAGCATGCTTCATGGATTTGAGCTTTTCACCTTATTCTCAATAATTACCTATTTTTGTCTAGCAAATGGAAAATCTAGAGTTTTTAAGTACAGAGTTTTTTGGAAATACGCTAAAGAATTACATTATATCAATTTCAATTATTGTATTTGGTCTTATCTTCAAAGGGCTAATAAGTTCTTACATAAGAAAATTCTTATTTAAAATTGTTGGTGACAGCAATAATATAGAGGGTAAGTCTGAATTTGACAACCTTCTTAAAAAACCAATTACTTATTTTCTTTTTTTAGTCATAATCTACATGGCATTTAATATGTTGAGCATTCCTGATTCATTGGGCCTAGTAAGTGCTGATGAATTTGGATTACGAATGATATTTGAAAAGGGTTTTTTACTTCTTTTAGTAGCAAGTGTAATATATATAATCTTACAATCAGTAGAATATGTTGGTTTAAGGTTAAGTCAAAGAGCAGCTAGAACTGAAAGTAAAGTTGATGATCAATTGATACCTTTTGCAATTGAGATCGGAAAAGTTTTGGTTGTAATATTTGGTGTTTTGATTATTCTGGGAAATATTTTCGGAATTGATATAACTGCACTAGCTGCTGGTCTTGGTATAGGTGGTGTTGCTGTGGCATTGGCATCTAAAGAAAGTCTTGAAAACTTACTTGGTTCCTTTACAATATTCTTTGACAAACCCTTCACCGTTGGAGATATTATAACAATAGGAGGTATTACCGGAGTTGTGGAAAAAGTAGGCTTTCGAAGCACAAGGATTAGAACTTTTGACAAGAGTTTGGTTACTGTTCCAAACAAAAATTTGATCAATACAGAGCTTGATAATTTAAGTTTGAAACCTGTTAGAAAAGTAAAAACTGATATTGGTTTGACTTATGATACAAGTGTAGATCAAATCAAAAATATTGTAGCTGATATTCAACAATTAATTAATGATCACCCAAATACTAACCAAGATGGGGTTGTTAGATTTTTAGAGTTTGGAGCAAGCTCTTTAGATGTAATGGTTCTTTATTTTGTTAATAGCCCTGATTGGAAATTATTAGTTGATACCAAGCAAGATATCAATTATAAAATCATTGAAATTGTCAAAAAACATAACAGTGATTTCGCATATCCATCAACTTCTGTATACCTAGAAAAACAGTAAGTTTAAACAGAGCTGATTTTAAATTTTTTATAATTATCATATAAAAATACTGGCATAGCCAGTGAGAATCCAACCAAAAACATACAAGCAGTATATTTCAAAAGTTTTAAAGGTTGATTTTTGAACACATAAATGATAAAAATAAAAAAAGACATAGCTGCAACACCCAAATCAGCTGAAAGCATAGACGATGCAAAATTTACATTTGCATCTGCAAAAAATTCAGTTAATGACCATTCCCAATTTTTAAATTCCAAAAACTTAAATAGGAAGTAATATGGGGCTGCAATCCCTAAAAAACACATTAGTAAAAAAATTTTCTTCATGATATTAAATTAAAAAATCCTGGTAAATACCAGGATTTTAATCAGTCAATTTTAGATTTATTTTAGTTATTAGGTACCACGTCTGATGGAAAAATTGCAATTGTTGAAATTTTACCATTAGAATTTACCCAAAATCTTTCAAACACTCTTCTGCGATTAACCTCTCCGTCTTTAAAACGTCTTTCTCTGAATACTACATCAACCATATTGATTGAACTCTCTCCAAATGTTAATGGCACAGCACTGACAACGGACCTTTTTATTGAGTCATAGGGCTCTTGAAAAGAAGCCAAAGTTTCAGTTGTTGTCATATCTAACTTTTGATATCCCTCAGGGGAGTAAAAATTAACCGAGTCCGCCATACTTTCAATTATAATTTCATTCTTATCCATATCAGCAAAATCAAGAATGACTTTAACAACCATTTCAGCAGCCTGATCTGACCCAATTTTAAATTTTTGACCCGAAAGCTGAGGCGGGTTTTCACCATACCATTTTCCTGCAGACTTATCTGTAAGTTGTGGTTCACAGCTAATTAAAACTGCACTTATTATAAGTGTATACAATATTCTCATTATTATTTATTTAAATTATACCTATTCAGCAGCTGCCATAGCTGCAGCGTACTCCTTATTAAATTGTTCATCAGCAAAAAAACCTAATGCTTGAACAATTTTACCATCTTTCCATTCGTAATCAAAGTGTCCTTTTATAGACAGTCTTTCACCAGTAAAGTTTCCAGTAGCACTCCATGTGAACCAATAATTAGTCCATATTCTGCCATCTGTGAAATAGTTTGTATGAGCATATTCGTCTGTTATCGTTATATCAGAAAACACTTCATGTTCGTATGTCCATCCTTCAAATATTTTATCTTTACCAGTGACCTCTGTGCTGTTGAAAAACACTTTTGCATCGTCAGCATAATATTCTTTTGCATCCTCAAAATCTGCTTTTGTATAGTCTTGAGCTAATTCTAATATTGTTTCTGTTAATTCATCTTCAGCTTCTGTTTCTGAATAATACTCGACATCATCATCTGACATAACAACTGCAACAACGCCAGTGGAACTCATATCACATGAAATGAAAGGGAGCAATAGTAGTAGTAATAATTTTTTCATAGTTTAAAATTTAAATTTTATTCCATTTTTGCATCCCATTGATGAATACGAAATATTTTTCCATCCCTGATAAAAATTCTGTCAATTATTCTGACTTTTTCTTGAGTCCCGTCGTTCATATATCGGTCCTCTAAAAAAGCAACAGTAACTCTTGTAACATCAGAACCTTCCCTTTTTAGAGGAACGGCATTCCATACTGTTCTTTTTATAGAATCATAAGCTGAATGTAATTGCATGACAATTCCAGGGACATCTTCTCTGCTGTTAACCATTAATCCTCCAGATGGGGGTGCATACCTAACAGTATCAGCCATCATTTCATACATGGCATCTGTATCTTTATCTGCATAAGCTAAAACCAAGTCAATAGCAATTTTTGAATCTTCATCAGAACCAAAAACATACTTTTCACCGTCATT
>CESP01009167.1_pt1 | contig 27647 bp, 26 predicted proteins | sample 531211 | NCBI WGS metagenome assembly CESP01 (sample SAMEA2622074, study PRJEB7988) | marine metagenome | biome: marine biome (ENVO:00000447); feature: surface water layer (ENVO:00002042); material: "saline water (ENVO:00002010), including plankton (ENVO:xxxxxxxx)" | depth 5 m | reverse complement strand
ATTTACTATAACTATAAAAACATAATTAATAATATCTATCTTAAAAAAACTGTTAATCATTTATTCAATAATTTAGAGCCAAAATTTAAGATTATTAAACATAAAGTTGTTCAAGGAGAAACGTTTGATAATATTTTGGAATTGTATTCTATTAAAGATGAAGAAATTCAGGAAATAAAAAAACAACTAATTAACAAAGTAAATCTTAATAAATTAAATACAAATCATAAAATTAAATTTACACTCGATCAGTCAAAAAATATTATTAAGGACTTTACGTTTAAATTATCAAATAAAGAAAAAATTTATCTTAAGCGAAATGTTGGTGATAACAAATTTGATAAAAAAATTTTAGTCACAAAACTTAAAAAAAATACTCTTTATAAAGAAAATTCTATTATGCAAAGTCTTTATAAATCAGCAACAGAGCAAAAGATACCAGCTAATATAATAATTGAGTTTGCAAGAATTTATGGTTTTCAGGTTGATTTTCAAAGGGATATTAGAAAAAAAGACTCTTTTCAGATAATGTATGAAGTTTTCAAAGATGATAATGGAAGGACTATAGAAACTGGTGAAATTCTTTTTGCAAATTTAAAATTAAGTGGAATGGATAACTCACTTTATTTTTTTAATAAAGAAGGAAGTGAAGGTCATTATGATAAAAGTGGTAAAAGTGTGAAAAAAGCTTTAATGAAGTCTCCAATTAATGGAGCAAGATTATCTTCCCCATTTGGAATGAGAAAACATCCTATCGATGGTTTTAATAAAATGCATAAGGGAACAGATTTCGCAGCACCAATGGGAACTCCTATCATGGCTTCTGGAGATGGAGTTGTAAAAAAAGCTGGTTGGTGTGGTGGTGGTGGGAACTGCGTTGTTATCAAACACAACTCCACTTATCAAACTGTCTACGCGCATATGTCAAAATTTGCAAAAGGGATAAGAAGTGGTGTAAGAGTAAAACAGGCACAAATAATCGGGTATGTTGGATCAACAGGTAAATCGACTGGTCCTCATTTGCACTACGAAGTGATAGTAAATGGAAAGAAAATAAATTCGCAAAAGCTCAAATTACCCTCAGGAAAAATTTTAAAGGGAGAAGAAAGAAAAAAATTTGAAACTGTTAAAATTAAACTGGATGTTCTAAAATCGGAGAAAATTATTGGTTTAAACTAGTTAGTCTCTTTTTGAATTTTATCTGTCTTATTTTCAATTGAAATACTTTTTTTTTCTTGAATATTAATTGAAGCTTTTTTTTCTTCAGAGACATTTTCAGAATATCTTAACTTTTTAATGTTTTCTTGCTCACTAAGCACTCTTGAAAAATGATCAGCATGTTGAAAATAATTTTCTGACATTATCTTATCTCCTATTGATAAAGCTTCTCTTGCTAAATTATTATATTTTTCAATTAACTTTGGTGCATTATGATTATTTCTTCCTGGATTTTTTCTCTGAAAGCTTTCAGTGTTTGTAAAATTTGAACCAAATTTTTGTCTTGTACCATTAGTTTTATAATTCCTATCATTTCTTCTAAAATTATTTCTTCGACCGTTATTATTTCTAAAAGTTACCATATAAATGAATTATCTAATTTTTGTGCTAATTATGCATCGATCATTTTGTGCATAGTCTTTAATAATATTGTTAATATAAAATCCATTATTTTTTAATAGTTTTTTTACCTTGTATTTTTGATCAAAACCTATCTCTAAAATCAGTTTCCCACTATTCTTAAGTAGATCAGATGACCTCATTATTATTTTTTTTATTATTGATATTCCCTCTAAACCACCATCCAATGCATTTTTTGGCTCAAAATCAATAACATCCTTATCTAAATACTTTAAATCTAATTTTTTGATATAAGGAGGATTAGATATAACTAAATCATATTTGCCGTTTAACAAATTGTCAATATCTGATTTAAAGAATTTTGATCTATTTGACAATTCTAGATTTGTTGCATTAATTCTACTTATCTTAATGCAATCTTTACTGATGTCTATTCCGGTACCATAAAAATCGCTTCTATCTTTTAAAATAGATAATAGTATGCATCCAGAACCTGTGCCTATATCCAGTATATTTAAATTTGATTTGTGCTTAGTAATTTTAAGTACATTTTCAACTAATATTTCAGTATCAGGTCTAGGTATCAATGTTTCATCCGATACAAAAAAACTATATTTCCAAAAATTTTTCTTTCCTGTCAAATAAGCGACTGGTTTGTTAAAAGATCTTTTTAGAATTAAATCTCTAAAATCAGAAATATTTTTTTCGTTCAGTTTTTTGTCTGAATTAAGGATGACATATTTTCTATCTTTTTGTAAAACTTTAGACAACAAAATCTCACAGTCTAATCCTGCAGATTTAATTTGTTTTTTTTTAAGTACTTTTTTAGCATTAAAAATTGCTTGCCGAACATTCATAAATTACAAGTTTCTTAAACTCTCTTCCTGAGCTTTTAAAATTAAAGACTCTATCATTTCATCAAAAATTTCTCCTTCAAGAAATTCCTCAAGTTTATGTAAAGTTAAGTTAATTCTGTGATCTGTCACCCTTCCCTGTGGAAAATTGTAAGTTCTTATTCTTTCAGATCTATCGCCAGTTCCAATCTTATTTTTTCTCTCTTCAGATCTTTCTTGATTAATTCTAGATCTTTCCAATTCATAAAGTCTAGCTCTAAGAATTTTCATTCCTTTTGCCTTATTCTTATGTTGAGACTTTTCATCCTGTTGAGAGACTGAAATTCCCGTTGGAATGTGAGTAATTCTTACTGCACTATCTGTTGTATTCACAGATTGCCCTCCAGGCCCCCCAGCTCTGAAAACATCAATTCTTAAATCAGACTCTTTTATTTTTAAATCTACTTCTTCTACCTCAGGTAATACTGCAACGGTAGCTGCAGAGGTATGAACTCTTCCCTGCGTCTCAGTATCTGGAACTCTTTGTACCCTATGAACTCCACTTTCATATTTTAAAGTTGAATAGATATTGTTACCTTTTACTGACGCTATCACTTCTTTGAGTCCTCCAGCTTCGCTTTTAGAAATAGAAATTAATTCTAATAACCATCTTTTTTTATTACTAACTTTCTCATACATCTTAAATAAATCAGCTGCAAATAAACTTGCCTCTAAGCCACCAGTTCCAGCCCTTATTTCTATTATTGCATTTTTTTTATCTGCTTCATCTTTTGGAATTAAAAATAATTTCAATTTTTTTTCATTTTTTTGATGGTTAAGCTTTAAGTCATTTAATTCTACTTCTGCCATCTTCTTTAAATCATCATCTGATTTATGATCAGATAAAATTTTTTCTAACTCAAGTTTATTATTTTCATATGAAATGTAGTTTTTAGCATTCTCTATAATTTCATTTAAGTCAGAATACTCCTTGGATTTTTCAGCAAAATTTTTTTTATCTATATCGCCAGTTGATAAATCTTTTTCTAATATTGTATGTTTTTTTAGTAGATCTTTAATAGTCTTCTCTGGAATCATCTCAGTTGTTTTCTAATTCTGCTGCTTTTTTTTCAACTTCATCAATCACTTTAGAAATCATATCCTCAGTGAAAATTTTTTCTTTTTGAATTCCAGATATGTACAACATATTATTGCCCTTTTTGCCTCCTGTAATTCCAACATCTGTCATTGCAGCTTCGCCTGGTCCATTGACTACACATCCTATAATAGATAAGGTAATCGGGGTTTTGATGTGGGATAATCTTTCCTCTAAAGTCTTTACTGTTTCTATAACCTGAAAGCCTTGTCTAGCACAAGAGGGACATGAGATTATTTTAACACCTCTGTTCCTTAGTCCAAGAGATTTTAATATCTCATTACCAATTTTTACTTCCTTTATTGGATCATCTGATAAAGAAATTCTTATTGTATCGCCTATTCCATCAAGTAGGAGAGATCCTATTCCAATTGATGACTTTATACTTCCAGAAATAAAACCACCAGCCTCTGTAATACCTAAATGAAGAGGATAATTAGTTAAGTTAGATAGTTGTCGATAAGCTGCTATTGATAAAAAAACATCTGATGATTTTACACTTATTTTAAAATTAAAAAATTCCTGATCCTCCAAAATCTTTATATTTCTGAGAGCACTTTCAACCAAAGCTTCTGGGCAAGGTTCTTTAAATTTTTCAAGAATATCTTTTTCCAAAGAACCAGCATTAACGCCAATTCTTACCGAACAATTGTTTTCTTTCGCTGCTCTGAGTACATCTTTTACTTTCTTAACATCACCAATGTTTCCTGGATTGATTCTTAAACAACTCGCACCATGCTCTGCAGCCTCGATTGCCCGCTTATAATGAAAATGAATATCTGCGATTATAGGTATGTCTACATTTTTAACAATTTCTTTTAAAGCCTTAGACGAAGACTCATCAGGACAAGAGACTCTTACTAAATCAGCGCCCTCTGCATGAATAGCATTTATTTGATTAATAGTAGCTTTCACATCTGTAGTTAAAGTATTAGTCATTGACTGAACTGATATTGGATTATCTCCTCCAACTTTAACTTTTCCGACACTAATAACTTTTGTACTTTTTCTTTTAATATCTCTAAATGGACGTAAACTCATTGTTATTTATCTAGTTCAAACTCTTTATGCAAAACTGTCAATGCTTTTTTTGTATCTTTTTGATCAATTAAAACGGAAATTTTAATTTCCGAGGTAGAAATTACTTGAATGTTTATTTTTTGAGAAGCTAATGCCTGAAACATCCTAAATGTTACACCAGGGGTAGTTATCATGCCAACACCAATTATAGAAATTTTACTTACGCCTTTTTTAAATATCAAATTTTTAAATTTTATATCTTTGTTATCTAAAATGATTTTTTTTGTTTTATTTAAATCATCTTTTTTAATAGTAAAAGTTAAATCTGTCTCTTTACCGTTTGGAGAAACGTTCTGAACAACCATATCAACATTTATAGATTTTTTTGATAATGGTTTGAAAATAGATGCAGCAACACCTGGTTTATCTTTAACTCCAATTAGACTAACCTTTGCATCATTATGGGTAGAAGATATACCAGTTATAATTTTATTATTAATTATATTTGATCTTTTGGTAATTACTGTACCAGATTTTTTTATAAATGATGATTTAACTTCGATATCTATCCTATTTAATCTAGCATCTTGAATTGAAACAGGTTGCATTACTTTTGCTCCAAGTGAAGCCATCTCTAACATTTCTTCATAAGAAATAGTTTTAATTTTTTTTGCTTTTTTAAATTTATTTGGGTCAGTTGTATATATACCCTCAACATCTGTATAAATCATACATTTTTCTGCATTTAAGAATTTAGCTATCATAATAGCTGTTGCATCAGAACCTCCTCTTCCAACTGTTGTTATTCTCTGATGATTATCTATTCCTTGAAATCCAGTTATAATTGGAATTCCACCTTCACCAATATATTTCAAAATTTTCTTTTTATTAATAAGACTTATCCTAGAGTTTTTGTGTGAACCTTTTGTTACAATTGGAATTTGCCACGCTAACCATGACCTTGATTTAAAACCCTCATGAATTAATCTTCCAGCTATTAGTGAACAGGCGACTTGTTCTCCTGAAGAAACAAGAACGTCATATTCCTCATCAGAAAAATTTTCACTTATTCCTTTTGATTTCTTTACAAGTTCATTTGTCACACCACTCATAGCAGAAGAGACAACAATAACATTATACTTTTTTTTTTTATAGGATTTAATTATTTCAGCAACTTTTATAATCTTTTTAATTGATCCTACTGAAGATCCACCAAATTTTAGAACTACAATTTTCATGATAAATATCTCTTTAAATTAAATTATATTGATAAAATACATGTTGAATATAAAGTCAATAATGAATGAGAAATAACACAATTAATAAAAAAGAAATAGAAAAATTTTCTAGTATTGCTGAGGAATGGTGGGATCCAACCGGTAAATTCAAACCGTTACACAAGTTCAACCCAATCAGAATTTCATATATTAAAAATAATATCATCAAGAGCCTAAAACTAAATAATGAGGAAAAACCATTAAAAAAAGTGAAAATTTTAGATATTGGATGTGGTGGCGGCTTACTCACTGAACCGATGAAAAAATTAGGAGCAGATGTAGTCGGAATTGATGCTTCAGAAAGAAATATAAAGATTGCTAAACTACATTCAAAAAAAAATAATTTAAATATTAAATATCTATGTGTCTCACCTGAGAATTTTATCACAAAAAAAAAATTTGATGTGATACTGAATATGGAAATAGTGGAACATGTTGAGGATATAAATCTTTTTTTAAAATCTTCATCTAAACTTTTAAAAAAGGGAGGAATAATGTTTGTAGCAACTTTAAACAAAACACTTAAATCATACTTATTTGCTATTGTAGGAGCGGAATACATTCTTAAGTGGCTTCCAATTGGAACACATGAATGGGAAAAATTTGTAAAACCACAGGAACTTATTGATATTTTAAAAAAATTTAATCTTAAATTAGATTCTCTTGATGGGATGAAGCTAGATATACTCACCGATCAGTGGAAAATATCTAAAGACAAGTCAGTAAATTATATCGGAAAATTTATCAAGATTAATTAACCTTATCTCGTACCCAAGGTATTGTTTCAGTTTCGATACCCTCTTCTTTTAGCTCCTTTATTTCCTCTTTAGATGCAATGCCATAAATACCTTTTTCATTTTTTTTATTTCTATAATGAATTGACCTAGCTTTATGTGCAAAATTTTTACCTACATACTCAAAATTATTTTTTATAAATTTTTGATATTCTCGTAACTTATCATTAATTTTCTTGTATTTTAAAGTTCGTTTATTTGAGTCTGATCTAGTATTTAATTTTGGTGCCATTAATGTTTTTTCAATTTTAGTAGAGTTACATTCATGGCAATTTAAAAACTTTCTTTTTTTTAATCTTTCAAATTCTCCTGATGAGGCAAACCAACTATCAAAAGATATATTGCAAGTTTTACAAATTAATTTGTACTTTATCATAATTAACAAATAGTAACTCTACAAAAAAAATCAATCTTTTAACTTCTATAATCTGAATTAATCTCAATATATTTTTTTGTAAAATCCATTGTATATGCTGTAAAATTTTTTGATCCATTTGAGATATCGACTATTATTTCAATATCGGAATTTTTCATATATTCAGATGCGTTTTGGTCATTATAATTTATACTTAATTTCCCACTCTGAACTATAATAATATCTCCAAGTTTAATAGATAACTTATCTAAATTTAGGGGGACATAAGATTTACCTATGGCCATAATTATTCTTCCCCAGTTAGGGTCTTCTCCTGCAATTGCTGTTTTGACCAAAGATGAATTTGCAATTGAAAATGCAATTTTTTTTGCATCACTTTCTGTTTTGCAGTTAAATATATTTATAGTTATAAACTTTGAGGCGCCTTCTCCATCAGCAACCACTCGTTTTGCTAAATTTAATAATACCTTATTAAGAGACTCATCAAATTTTTTTAACTTTTCATCATTTATATTTTTTATTTTTGAATGTTTTCTTTTACCAGTTGAAAAAATTGAAATCATATCATTCGTGCTAGTGTCTCCATCACAGCTAATTGCATTAAAAGTAGATGTTAAATTTTTTTTTAAAAGCTTCTTTAATATATCGTTTGGAAGATCTGCATCTGTAAAGATATATGCTAATGTAGTTGCCATATTGGGCTGTATCATCCCAGATCCTTTTGCAACTCCAAAAATTTTAACGTCGGAGTTTCCAATATAACACTCCTCCATGGCCATTTTAGGTTGTGTGTCAGTTGTCATAATACCTAATGCAGCTTTCATCCATATATATTTATTTTGTGTGTATTTTAATTGGTCAATTAAATCAGGAATTTTTCTCTTTATTTTTTCCTCGGGGAATGTTTCTCCTATTGTTCCGGTACAACCAAAAATAATTTCCTTTGTTTTAATTTTCTTTGGACTCTCATCATCTTTTTTTTGTTTTTCTGATAGTTTTTCTGCAATTAACTCAGCTATTTTTTCTAAACTTTTGAAACCTTGTTTACCTGTAAAACAATTTGCATTTCTTGTATTAACTAATAAAGAAAATACTTTTTTTACTTTTTTTTGAAGATTCCATTTTATATTTTCAGAAATAACTTTTGATTGAGTGTACACAGATGCGTGATTTGCCCCATCTCTAAAATAAAACATAACCAAATCATCTCTTTGTGTATTATATAAATCAGCGTTGACAGAGGATATTGATACTCCATCAATATGATCCAAATCTTGAAATTCTTTCATTTTCTTGTTTTTTGATTTAGACGATAGAAAGTTTGTTAAATTAATGCCCATACTGTTTAAAATATTTATTTTATAATTATATTAAAGGATATAAGTAAATAATAAATCAAAAACTAATGTTAAATCCCCTAAACTTTTTCTCTAAACTTATTAAATCAGGCAACCAAAAAGAATTGGAAAGACTTAACAAAATTGTGATTAAGATCAACTCGTTAGAGCCAGCTCTTAAAAAGTTGGAGGATACTGATTTTCCAAAAAAAACTCAGGTGTTCAAAGAGAGGTTAAAGAATGGAAGTACTCTAGATGATATAATGCCAGAAGCTTTCGCACTTGTGAGAGAGGCCTCTAGAAGAGTCAGGAGTGAAAGGCATTTTGATGTACAAATAATTGGTGGAATAGTTTTACATGAGTCTAAAATTGCAGAGATGAAGACTGGAGAGGGAAAAACTTTAACAATTACACTTGCTGCGTATTTAAATTCTCTTCATGAAAGAGGAGTACATGTAGTAACTGTTAACGACTATTTGGCAAAAAGGGACTCACAAGAAATGGGTAAAATTTATAAGTTCTTAGGAATTGAATCTGGTTTTATAAATAATGATCAAAATGATTTTGAAAGAAAGAAAAATTATAATTGTGATATTACTTATGCTACGAATAGCGAGTTAGGATTCGATTATTTGAGAGATAATATGAAATATTCCAAAGATGAAATGGTTCAAAGAGAACCTTTTTTTTCTATTGTAGATGAAATAGACTCTTGCTTAATAGACGAAGCAAGAACACCTCTAGTAATATCTGGAGCTGCTGAAGACAAAACTAATAAATATCTTGCTATTAATAGATTAATCAAAACTTTAAATAAAACTGATTATGAAATTGATGAAAAAGATAAAAATGTACTTCTTACAAATGATGGAATAACTAATGTTGAAAGAATATTTTCAAACGCTGGAATATTGAAAAATAATAATTTTTATGACCCAGAAAATTTAGGTCTTGTCCATCATGTTAATCAGGCTTTACGAGCCAATCATTTATTTGAAAAAGGTAAAGATTATATTGTTCAAGACAATAATTTAAAAATTATAGATGAACTAACTGGAAGAATTCTTGAAGGTAGAAGATTTGGGGATGGCTTACATCAAGCACTTGAGGCTAAAGAAAACTTGGAAATACAATCTGAAAATCAAACTTTAGCGTCAATAACTTATCAAAATTACTTTAAGCTTTATGGGAAAATTTCTGGTTGTACTGGTACTGCGATTACGGAGTCGGAAGAATTTTTTGAAATATATGGATTACTAGTTGTAGTAATTCCAACAAATAAAAAAATGATAAGAAAGGATTATAATGATAAAATTTTTAGAACCGAAAAAGAAAAAAATGATTCAATTATAGAAAAAATCATTGAGTGTAATAGGAAAAGTCAACCACTTTTAGTTTTTACTTCGAGCGTAAATAAATCTGAAATATATTCAGCTCTTTTAAAAAATAAAAATATCAAGCATTTGGTTTTGAATGCTAAAAACCACGAGAATGAAGCTGAAATAATTGCAAATGCAGGAAAAGAGAATTCAGTGATTATAACTACCAGTATTTCAGGAAGAGGTGTTGATATTCAACTTGGCGGAAAAAAAAATTCAACACAAGAAAGTGAGCTCCAAAAAAATAAAGAAAAAATCAAATCATTAGGAGGATTATTTGTAATTGGTACAGAAAGAATGGAGTCCAGAAGAGTAGATAATCAAGCAAGAGGTAGATCTGGTCGTCAAGGGGATGAAGGAGAGTCAATTTTCTTTGTAAGTCTAGAGGATGATTTGATGAGAATTTTTGGATCAGAGTCTATGAATAATATTCTTGAGAAATTGGGCCTTAAAGATGGAGAGAGTATAGACCATCCCTGGATAAATAAAGCCCTGGAAAGAGCTCAACAAAAAGTTGAGGCAAGGAATTTTGATATTCGAAAAACATTAATAAAATTTGATAATGTTTTAAATGATCAAAGACATGTAATTTTTTCACAAAGAAAAAATGCTATGAGTAGTAGTCAAATATTTGATTATTCTAATGATTTTTTAAAAGATATTATTGATGATCTTATTGACCTTAAGATACAAAAATCAAAAGATTTAAAAAATATTAATTTTGACATAAAACTAAGACAAATACTTGGAAAAAAGATAAATAATAGTGAAATAGAAAATCTTAAATCATTAGATGATAAAAATCTAAGAGATAAAATAATTGAAGAATTCGAAACAGCCAGAAAAAATAGAAATCAAATTTTAGGAGAAGAAAACTCTAAAGAATTAGAAAAAAGAATTTTTCTACAAACAATTGATATGAATTGGACATCGCACATTCAATATTTAGAACAACTTAGACAAGTAATCGGTCTTAGATCATACGGTCAAAGAGATCCACTTATAGAATATAAAAAAGAGGCGTTTGTATTGTTTGAAAATCTACTAGATAAATTAAAACTGGATTTTATTACAATTTTAATAAATCTAACCGTGGCTAAAAAAATATCTAATGATGAAAAAGAGATCAAACAACCTTCCAAGATAGACCCTAAATACATTGGAAAAAAAATGAGTAGAAACGAACCATGTTTTTGTGGCTCAGGAAAAAAGTTTAAAAAGTGTTGTGGTGCTTTATAAAATTATAAATAACAATAAAGCAATTAGAGCTAATACTAAAGAAACTGAAATAATCTTTTTTTCTCTAAGAATTTGAGATAATTTATTTTTCTCAGGTTTTAGAGAGCTAAGCTCGTTAGTATTCTCGATAAAGCCTTTGCTCCTTCCAATTTTCAAAAACTTATTTTTTCTTTCATTATAAATTTCTTCTTCTGTCATATTTTTAAATTTATCCAAATTCCTGATGATAGAGTCTTTTACTTTTTTCAAAATTAAGTCTTTGTCTCTGTGAGCACCTCCAAGAGGCTCAGGAATGATTTCATCAATAACTTCAAGTTCCAACAAATCTTTAGCCGAGAGTTTCATTGCTTTAGCTGCATCTAACATTTTTTTTGGGTCTCTCCATAAAATTGTTGCACATCCCTCTGGAGATATGACAGAATAAATTGCATTTTCTAGCATAATAACTTTATTTGAAGATGCTAAAGCTACGGCACCTCCAGAACCACCTTCACCTATAACGATCGCAATAGTTGGAACTTTTAAACTCATACAACATTCAATTGATTTTGCTATCGCCTCCGCTTGACCTCTTTCCTCTGCTCCCACACCAGGGTAAGCACCAGGAGTATCAATGAATGAAATTATTGGAACTTTAAACTTATCAGCCAATTTCATTAAACGAATGGCTTTTCTATAACCCTCTGGTCTCATCATGCCAAAATTTCTTTTTATTCTATCATCTAAATTATCTCCCTTTTCTTGACCAATTACTAACACTGACTGATTGTTAAACTTTGCAAATCCAGTTAATACTGACTTATCCTCACCATAGTGCCTGTCTCCAGATAATGGAATAAAATCATCAAATAAATTTTCAATAAAAAAATTTGATTTGGGTCTGTCTTCATGCCTCGCTACAATTGTGGTCTGCCATGGGTCTAGATTTGAATAAATCGATTTTATCTTTTCATCTAACTCAATTTGCATTTTTGAAATTTTTTTGGTGTCTACTTCAGAAAGTCCACTTTGATCATAAGGATCTTTTAATTTCTCTAATTCCTCCTCTAGTGTCTTAATCTCAGTCTCAAAATTTAAGTAATTTTTCATATTTAATTTATAATTAACTGTAAAATAACAAAAAAGGCTTTAAAATGATATTTTATTCGGAAGTATTTGTTATTAATTGACATAATTTTTTTATTGGATACAAATCTACTATCGGGAGAGACTATGTTTAGCGCCGAAGGAGCAACCACCCCGGAAACTCTCAGGCAAAAGGACCGAAAAAGCATAACACTCTGGAAAGAGATTAATTTCCGCCGAAGGAGCAAAACTCTCAGGCAAAAATACAGATGGGGATATTATAAAGTGCTATGCAAGGAAAATATATAAAAATCGGTAAACTTAAAGTATCTGAAGACATATCAAATTTTGTGAGTGAAGAATTACTTATAGATACAAATGTATCTAAAGAAAAATTTTGGTTGGGTTTAGAGAAAACATTACACGAGCTCGCACCTAAAAATAAGGAATTAATCAAATTTAGAGAGAATTTACAAAAAAAAATTGATAATTGGCATATAGAAAATAAAAATAAAAAATTCGATTTAAAAGAATACAAAAAATTTTTAATAGAAATTGGATATTTAAAAAATGAGGGTCCTGATTTCATAATCGAAACTAAAGATGTTGATGAAGAAATCAGTAAAATTGCTGGACCACAACTTGTAGTGCCTGTTATGAACGCAAGATATGCTTTAAATGCAGCAAATGCTAGATGGATGAGTTTATACGACAGTCTTTATGGAACAGATGTAATAGAACAATCTGAGGACAGTGTTTCTGAAAGATATGATCCACTTAGAGGAGAAATGGTAATTAAGTATGGACGAGAATTTTTGGATAAATACTTTCCTTTAGCAGGCTTAAGTTGGAAAAAAATTACTAATTTTGCCGTAAAATACGGAAAGTTTAAAGCTTTAAAAGGAACCGATATATTTGATTTAGTTAATGAAGAAAAGTTTGTGGGACACAGAGGAGAAAGTGATAATCCATCTGCAATTATTTTAAAAAATAATAACTTACACATTGAAATCTTAAAAGACTCTAGAGCTTTTGCTGCACAACAAGATTATGCGGGCATAAGTGACATAATATTAGAGTCTGCAGTTTCAACTATTTGTGATAATGAGGACAGTGTTGCTGCAGTTGATTCACATGACAAGATTATTTGCTATAGAAATTGGTTAGGTCTGATGAAGGGTAATTTAAAATCAGAGTTTGAAAAAGATGGTAAATTGTTTGAAAGAAAATTAAATCCTAATCGAAGTTATATCTCTAAAGATGGCAAAGGTTTAAAGTTACATGGTAGAAGTCTTTTACTTATCAGAAACGTAGGACATTTGATGACCAATTCTTCAATCATATTAAGTGATGGCAGTGAAATACCTGAAGGTATCATGGATGCATTCTTTACAACTGCTGCAGCACTTCATGATCAAAAAAAACGAAATAATTCCAGAACTGGCTCTATATACATTGTTAAACCAAAAATGCACGGTCCTGACGAAACTGCTTTTACAGATTTAATTTTTTCAAAGGTTGAGGAAGTTTTAGGATTAAAAAAATACACATGTAAAATTGGGATAATGGATGAAGAAAGAAGGACATCAGTCAACCTTAAGGAATGTATTAGAACACTTCAAAATAGAGTTTTTTTTATTAATACAGGTTTTTTAGATAGGACGGGAGATGAAATGCATACATCAATGGAGGCAGGACCTATGATTAAAAAAGGAGACATGAAATCTTCTACATGGATCTTAGCCTATGAAAATAACAATGTAGACATTGGTTTGAGATGTGGTTTTTCCGGTAAAGCACAAATTGGAAAAGGAATGTGGGCAATGCCTGATAAAATGAGAGATATGATGGACCAGAAAACTGGACATTTGAAAGCTGGAGCTAATTGCGCTTGGGTTCCCTCTCCAACAGCTGCGGCTTTACATGCACTACATTATCATCAAATTAATATATTTGATGAGCAAAAAAAATTATATAATCGCGATCAAGCAAAACTCAATGATCTTTTAACAATTCCAGTAGCAGATAGACCAAATTGGTCTGTAGAGGAGATAAATAAAGAGATTTGTAATTCTGCTCAGACTTTATTGGGCTATGTAGTTAGATGGATTGATCAAGGTGTAGGTTGTTCAAAGGTTCCTGATATAAATAATGTTGGTCTTATGGAAGATAGAGCCACTTTAAGAATTTCCTCTCAACATATTGCAAATTGGATTCATCATGGTATGACAACCAAGATTCAAGTCAAAGGGATTATGAGAGAAATGGCGAAAGTAGTGGATAAACAAAATGAAGGCGATAAAAATTATATTAAAATGAGTGACAATTTTGAAAAATCTTTAGCTTTTAATACAGCTTGTAATTTAATATTTAAGGGTAAAGATCAACCCTCTGGTTATACTGAGCCTCTTTTGCACTCTAATAGAATTACCAAAAAACTACTTAATATTTGAATTAATTTTTGATCTATTTTTAAAAGCTGAGAATAAAGTCCCATCATCCAAACTTTCAATTTCTCCTCCTACAGGCAGCCCCTGGGCTAATTTTGTAATTTTAACCTCAGAACCTTTAAGACTGTCTTGAATATAATAAGCTGTTGTTTGGCCCTCTACTGTTGCACTTGTAGCAAGTATTACCTCTTCAATTTTGTCTCTTTTTACTCTATCAATTAAGCTATTAATTAATAAGTCTTCTTTCCTTTGTCCTACAGAGGATAAAGTTCCTCCTAAAATATGAAAATATCCTTGAAATATATTTGAACTTTCGATTGACCATTGATCAGCTATATCTTCAACTACACAAATTTTGTTAAATTTATTTTTAGTATTTTCACAATTTATACATCCATTGGAATTTGATTTTAAAGATCCACATAAATTACATCTTGTAACATTTTTATAAATTTTTGTTAAAGTATTCACCATTGGTTTTACAAGTTCATCTCTATTATTTATTAACTTTAAAACTATACGTTTTGCTGATTTAGGTCCTAATCCCGGTAGTTTTGAAATTAATCTTATTAAATCTGCTATCTCATCGATGTTTTGCATATAATAACTTTATAATGGCCACTTAAATCCTGGAATTCCAAAACCTCCTGTTGCCTTTGAAATTTCCTCTTTAGTTTTAGTTTTAAGTTGAGATTTAGCGTTATTATGAGCTGCTACTATCAAATCTTCAATGATTGATTTTTCCTCTTTCAGCAATTCATCAGAGATTTCGAGTTTTTGCATTTCTCCTTCTCCATCAAGTGTAACTTTAACAGAATCTGAACCTGATGTCCCAACTACTCTAATTTTTTTTATATTTTCTTGGCTTTCTTTCATTTTTGCCTCAAGTTCTTTTGCCTTATCTAAAATCTTATTAAAATCTGTCATTAATTCTCAGAGTTATCTTTTGGTTTTACCTCAACCAGATTTGCATCTGGAAATTTATCAATTACTTGTTTGTATAAATCTAAAGCTTTTGCTTTTTTTACAATTTCGATTTTTTTGTTTTGATGTTCTTCTTTAATACTCATTTTTCCTTTTGTTTTGCTAAATGTTATAATCCATCTCTCTTTTGTCCAGTCAAATAATTTTATAGATAAATCTTTAACAAAGTTTTTATCTAAATTATCATTAAAAGATATTTCCAATCTAGATTTTTCAAAGTTCACCAGGTTCACATTTTTTTCCAGTTCATATTTTAGCTTAATTTCTTTTTTTTCATTACAAACTTTTAAAAGATCATTAAATGAATTAATTGCAATTTTATTCTCATCAATTGTTTTTGATTTTATCTCTAGTTTATCCTTTTCCGCTTGAGTGATATTCTTAATTTGATTGATAGTCTCATTTTTTAAATCTGAAATTAAGCTGCTATTTTGATTTTTATCTTTTCCCAAATTTGGATGATCATTTTTTTTTAAAAAATTTTCATTCTTTTCAAAAGGACTTAAGTGTATCAATCTTATCAAAAACATTTCTATAGATAAATTTTGATTAGAAACTAAATCAAGCTCTTCTAAAGTTCTTAATGTAAATTGCCAAAATAATATCAAAATCTGGTTATCAATATTTTTAGAGATTTGTTTGATATTTTCGAATTCACTATCATTTAATGAGAAATTGGTGCTTTCTAATGTTAAAAACTCAATATTCTTAAAGTAATAAATCAATTCCAAAAAGTCATTAATAAAAATTTTTGGTTCAACTCCTTGATTGTATATTTTTCGGTAAGCTTCTATGACCTCTTTTTCATTACCCTCTAAAACCAATTTAAAAAGATCTATTAATTGAGATTTTTCGAAATAACCGAAAATCTTTTGCGCAGTTTTTAAATCTAATTCTTGATTTTGATCTAGGCTTAATAAACCTCTATCTAATAGAGATAGAGCGTCCCTTACAGAACCTTCAGATATTTTAACAATAAGCTTGATTGCTTCATCTGAAACTTTACCTTTTTCTTTATTTTTTATTTTCTTTATAAATTCAAATAATTCAAAAGATTTAACTCTTGATAAATCAAATCGTTGACAACGTGATACAACAGTAATGGGAATCTTTTTAATTTCTGTAGTAGCAAAAATAAATTTCAAATATTCTGGTGGCTCCTCAAGTGTTTTTAATAAAGCATTAAAAGCTTGTTTGCTCAACATATGAACTTCGTCAATTATGAAAATTTTGTATTTTGATGAAGTTGGTCCGTAACGTGAAAATTCTATTAATTCTCTTACATCATCAACACCTGTCTTGCTAGCTGCGTCTATTTCTAATACATCAATATGTCTTGACTCTGAAATCTCAATCCCATTATCACAGCAATCTTCTTTACAAGAATAATTATGACCTTTTGAACAATTAAGAGACTTTGCTAGCACCCTTGCTATGGTTGTTTTGCCTATCCCTCGAATTCCAGTAAATAAAAAAGCATTAGGAATTTTTCCTGAACTAATGGAATTTTTAATAGTTTCAACAACTACATCCTGGCCAATTAAATCATCAAAGATTTGAGGTCTATATTTTAGTGCTAGCACTTTAGAATTTTTACTCATTTTTTTTCAGCAGGAGACTAGAACCTGAATAACTGTCTTTACGACTGCTTCCGTTAAGATCTGGTCGGGTTCAAGCAGCACCCACCTCTAGCCTCCAAAACTATTATAGCAGCAATGATTTCTAATCCACAAGAAAAGTTTAAAATTTATTTTTCTCTAATTTTGTCTGCCTCAAAAACACCTAGAACGTGAAAATCTTGACAATGCAATCCAAGTTCCTCTAGAGATTTCTGAACTTTTGGATCCTCAATATGTCCATCAAGGTCACATAAAAAAAAGTAAGAATCGAATGAATTTTTTTCTGGGTAACTTTGTAATTTTGTCAAATTTACTCCATTAATTGCAAATCCACCAAGTGATTGATAAAGAGCAGCAGGTTTACTTTTTAGTTTGAATAAAAAAGAAGTTATATATTTTTTATCTTCAAACTCTGGTTGAATAACATTTTTTCCCATTACCAAAAATCTTGTCAAATTTCCTTTTTCATTTTCAATATTCTTTTTAACAATTTCTAGATTGTAGGTCTTAGCACTTAATGCAGATGCAATTGCAGCCTTTTTTTTATCTTTACTTACTGAAACCATTTCAGCGGAACCAGCAGTATCTGCCCTAACATGTTCTATTAAATTATTTTTTTTAATAAATTTTGAACATTGAGATAATGCTTGAGAGTGAGAATAAATATCTTTAATTTCAGATATTTTTGTTCCTGGCATAGCCAATAAATTATGCTCAATTCTTTGATAATACTCAGCGTAAATATTCAATCTATATTCAAAGACTAAATACTCAATTCCAATATTTCCTGTGATTCTGTTTGACTCAGGAATTATAATTTTTGAGCTAATATCTTTCGATGCTTTGATAAAACATTCATCGAAAGTTTTACATGGTATTATCTCTGCTTTAGGTTCAATAGATAGGGCTGCTAAATGAGAGTATGCCCCAAAAGCTCCTTGAAAAAAAATTTTACTCATTTGTTTTTATATTCCATAATTTTTTTTATGGCTACAAAATCCTCTTCTGTATCTACCCCTATCGGAGACTCTTTAGCTAAAGCAACATTAATCTTAATATTATTATCCAAAGCTCTTAATTGTTCGAGTTTATCATTTATTTCATTATGAGACTGTTTAAAAGAAACAAATTTTTTAAGAGTCTGTAACTTATAGCAATAAATTCCCAAATGATGATAAACATTTTTTGTTTTATCAATCAACTTTCTCTTAAAACTAATTGCTTTAGGAAAATTCTCAATCTTTAAAAGTTCTGAAGTAATTACTTTGACAACATCTTTTTTTTTTAAGATTTTTTGATCAAAAATATTTGAGGCCAAAGTGCCTAAATCGGCATTTGTTTTGATCATTTTTGTTTGTAAATTTTTAATATCATTTATATTCATTAGTGGTTCATCTCCTTGTAAATTCATAACTAATTCTATATCTTTATTTTTGATTTTATTTACTGCTTCATAAATTCTATCTGTTCCAGTTTTGTGATTGGTGTCAGTCAAAATTGCTTTTCCTCCATTTTTTTTAACATCATCAATTATTTCTTTATCACCAGCTGCTACATATACTTCGCCTATATTTGCCTCTTCGGCTCTCTTAACAACATGGGATATTATTGATAAACCATTAATCTTGAGCAAGGGCTTACCAGGTAATCTTGTTGCAGCTAATCTAGAGGGGATTATGACTAATGTTTTCATATTTTTTTTTAATCTAGATTATAAACAGAGGCAAAAATGTACATTTAAATATAAGCAATTCTTAATTTATAATGTTATACGTTCAAAATAAATTTTAATAAAATGGATTCTTTTGAGTTAAATAAGATAATAGCTGCAGTTTTAATGGTTGCCCTTTTAGTAATTGGTATAGGAAAAGTATCAAAGATGATATTTCATGTAGAAAAACCAAAAAAACCTGGGTATGTCGTAGAAATACAAGAGACCACCGAAGTTTCAACCTTATCTGCTCAACCCACCGAAGACAAAGTGGATATTGCAACCTTAATGGCTTTAGGCGATGTTGCAAGTGGTGAAAAAATTTTTAAAAAATGTGCAGCGTGTCATTCAATAGTAAAAGGTGGTAAAAACAATATTGGGCCAGCATTGTATAATGTGGTTGGAAGACAATCTGGTGTAATTGCAGATTACAAATATTCAAAGGCTCTAATAGGACATAGTAAAGTCTGGTCTTTTGAGGAACTAAATGGTTATTTGTTAAAGCCTGCTAAATGGATAAAAGGAACAAAAATGGCTTTTGCGGGTTTAAGGAAAGAAAAAGATAGAGCATCAGTAATAAAATATTTGAATCAAAACTCAGATAACCCTTTGCCTTTACCTTAATTTTTCAAAACAATATAACAGAATACTTTTTTGAACATGTATTCTATTAAGAGCTTGTAACCATACTTTAGATTGTTTGCTTAAAAAAACTTTTTCGTCAACCTCAGAGCCTCTTGGTAAACAATGAAGAAAAATACAGTCTTTTTTTGCCAATCTCATTAACTTTTGATTAATTATAAAGTTTTTGAATTCTGATAATTTTTTTCCTTTATTTACCTTATCATTTAATGAAATAACTTTATCTGAGAAAATAACATCAGCATTCGTTGCAGCTTTATTAGCATCATTGTAAACATAAATATTTCTATTTTTATTTTTTGCCCAATCAAGCAAATCCTTACGTGGATTATAATTTTTTGGACAACCTATGCTTAATTTGAAATCAAATTTTACAGATGCCACAATTAAACTATTTAAAACATTATTTGAGTCTCCAATCCAAGCTATGTCTAGTTTGGAGATAGATTTTTTTTTTATTTCTTCAACAGTAAAAACATCTGATAAAACTTGAGTTGGGTGCGAAGAAGGGCTTAATCCATTTATCAAAGGTATCGATAAAAAATTTTTAAAGTTTTCAATTTTTTTATCATCATTAGTTCTAAGCATAAAACCATCTCCATAAGTAGATAAAATTTTTGCAGTGTCCTCCAATGTTTCTCCGCCATCACCAAGATGAAGTTCATTAGGTCTCAAAGTAAGTGTTCCCCCTCCTAGCTGCTTTATAGCTAAATAAAAACTTAATCTAGTTCTTAAACTAGGTTTTTCAAACATTTGTATTAATAATTTGCCTTTAAGTGGCATATCTTTATCTATATCCAAAGTATTTAGCTTTTTTCTAGCATTCTTTCTTTTTTTTGTTTCCTCCAAAATTTTTTTTAAATCCTTTAAGGGAATATCTTTTAAATTTATAAAATGTTTCATTAATTATAGCTTTGACAAACTTTACTGATAATCTTTAAAGCCGAAATTATTTCACCTTTTTTAACATTTAAAGGTGGTAAAATTCTCACAACATTTTCGGCAGCTTTTATTGTAAGTAAGTCATTTTTCATCAAATCATCAATGAATTTAGTTTGATCCATGTGAAGTTGTATTCCAATTAAGAAACCTCTTCCTCTTATGTTTTTGATAATTTTTGGAAACTTTTTTTTTAAGTTATTTAATTCTTTTAAAAAAAATTTTGAATTTTTTTTTATATTGTTTAAAAAATTCTTATTTGAAACTATATCTATAACCTCGGTCCCAATTTTCATAGCTAGTGGATTTCCTCCAAAGGTTGATCCGTGACTACCAACAGTCATTGCAGATGCAACTTTTTTGTTCATTAACACAGCTCCTATAGGGAACCCTCCACCTATTCCTTTTGCAATAGGAACTATATCAGGTTTCACTTTTGCTTTATCGAAAGCAAAGAAATCACCTGATCTACCAATTCCACATTGAACTTCGTCAAGAATTAATAATATCCCTTTTTGATAACATATCTTTCTTAGTCCTTTAAGACACCAATCTGGTATTTCTTTAATACCACCTTCTCCCATAATGGTTTCGATCATAATTGCGGCTGTTTTTTTTGTAATCAATCTTTTTAATTTTTTATGATCCCCAAATTTAAAATGATCAAAACCCCGGATTTTAGGACCAAATCCTTCTGTCATTTTTTTAGAACCACTAGCATATATCGCTGCTAAAGTTCTCCCATGAAATGAGTTCTTAATACAAATTATTCTATTTTTTTGAGGTTTACCAATTGAATAAAAGTATCTTCTAGCGACTTTAATTGATGCTTCAGTTGCTTCTGCTCCACTATTCTGGAACATGACATAATCAGCAAAAGTTTTCTTAACTAATTTTTTTGCAAGTGTTTCTCCTTCAGGAATTATGAAAGCATTTGATACATGCCAAAGTTTTTTTGATTGGTTATTTAAAACTTTAACTAATTTTGGGTGAGCATGTCCTAATGAATTAACAGCGATACCCTGAACAAAATCAAGGTACTTTCGCCCGTTATTACCATACAAGTAACTGCCTTTACCCTTTTTAAAGGATATTTTTTTTCTATTATAATTTTTTACCAAATAACTCATTTTTATTTTGATCTTCTATAAACTAAAATATTTTGATGCAAGTTGAGATTGAATTTAAAAACAAATAAGTTTTTATATTTCATGTTGATAACTCACAATATTATCTTGTTATTTAAAAATTAATGACAGTATATTGTATCCTGTAAGCTTTAGAACACATTATATAGATATATATGAGTTGGACAGAAGAAAAAGTTGCAAAATTAAAGGAATTGTGGGGGAAAGGAAAAACAGCTAACCAAATTGCTGAGATAATTGGTGGAATAAGCAGAAATGCTGTAATTGGAAAAGCTCATCGACTCAATCTTTCCGCAAAAATTAAAACAAGATTCGTATCTCCTAATAAAAATTTTGAAAATAATGTTGAAAACAAAAACTCAAAATCTTTTAGAGGACGGAGAAGTCGTTTTAAATCACTTATAATCGAAAAAGATTTTGAACCCGAAAATCCGAAACAATTAGAGGAATTAGATGAAAACTCTTGTAAATGGCCAATTGGTCATCCTAATGAAAAATCATTTTATTTTTGTGGTAGAAAATCTCTAAAAGATTTTTCTTACTGTAAGCTACACTTGTTGTATGCCTATCAGCCCAAAGGTAAAAAGGAAGGGGCTCAAACAATTATTAATAAGGAAGACATGCCTGACTTTATGGAAAAAAAAGTCGGATCGAAATAGGAAATGTATTTATAATTAATTACTATGACCTATATTTTTCTGTTGAAAATTGACCGCCCTCTTTCCACATATAACTATATTTTTTAACCTCAATATCGAACGATTTTTTACTGGGCACGCCGACGTCAAAATTTGTTTTGTATTTTCCTGAAGAGATATTATCATACTTGAGAAGTCTAAGTTGATCCTCTGTTAGTAAAGGATTTGGGAAGATTTGAAAAAATTTTGCAGTCAAGTTTGCGATAGGAAGGGGTAAAGAAATAAAAATTATTCTTCTGTCAATCAATTTAGATAATCTTTTCAAAATTTCTTTAAAAGAAACTAATTCTGGACCAACACATTCAAGTATATTAGATTTTATATTTTTTTGTACTACTTGGTAAATAATATCTATCAGGTCTGAACAATGTATTGGCATAAATTTTGTATTTCCTGAATAATAAAGAGGGAAAATTGGTAAAATTTTTATTAAAGTCATAAAGTTAGTTGTAAAATTATCGTCAACAGAATAAACAACTGATGGTCTCAAAATTGTTGCTGTAGGAAAATGATTAATAATATTTTTTTCGCCCTCGAGTTTACTCTTAGCATATTCAGAGTCTACAGCTTCATTTATACCTAAAGCAGACAAATGAATGAATTGTTCTAAATTATACTCTTTACAAAGTTTTCCTAAAATTGAAGGGAACAAAGCATGGATATTTTTAAAATTATTTCCCCGTCTTTTCTCAAACAAAATACCCACTAAATTTATACAAATATCAGCCTTTTCAAAAAGTTTTCTAATTTTGATCTCATCAAAAATATTAGCTTCTACAATCTCGATATAACCTGCGTTTCCCTGAGTCTTAATCTTGTAACTCTTTTGGTGAATATTTCTTGTAACCACTGTAACTCTATAGTTATTCTGCGTAAGTTTTCTAATAAGATATCTTCCAATTTGACCACTCCCGCCAAAAATTAGACAATTTTTTGGTTTCATATATATATATTCAAAAATGAGTATTGATATTAAACTTCACAAAAAAGATTTACCAGATGATTTGCATTTAGGCAATATATTAGCAGTTGATGGGGAGTTTATGGGACTCAATATTAGAAGAGATCCTCTTTGTTTAATTCAAATTTCATCAGGAAAATCAGATGCTCATATTATTCAATTAGATAGATCTGACTACAATGCACCTAATTTGAAGAAAATATTAAATGATGAGACAATTACAAAAATTTTTCATTATGGTAGAGCAGACCTGGCTCACATAAAATATTATTTAAAGGTAGACACTAAAAATATTTTAGATACGAAAATTGCATCTAAACTCGCTAGATCATACTCCGATAACCATTCTCTTAAAACTTTAATTAAAGAATTTGTAAATATAGATATTAGTAAACAATTTCAAAATTCTGATTTTGGGGGAGAATTAACTGAAGCTCAAAAAAAATACTGCGCAAATGATGTTATTCATTTACATAAGATACACGAGGAACTTAAGAAAATTTTAGTCAGGGAGAAAAGAATAGATCTATATAAAGATTGTTTAAAATTTTTGAAGACTAGGGTAGAACTTGATTTAGCTTATTTTAAAGATGATATTTGGTCTCATTAATTAAATGAAAAATGATTATAAAACGATTGCAAGAAAAGTAATTGAATTAGAAATAAAAGGTCTTAAAAAGTTAAGAAGATTTATTAATTCTTCTTTTAATAACGCAGTTGAAGTTATTGCAAATTGTCAGTCAAAAATAATAATAGCAGGGGTTGGAAAAAGTGGATTAATAGCATCAAAAATTGCATCCACATTTTCATCAGTGGGTACTCCAGCTTTTTCAATATCTGCTAGTGATTGTTCTCATGGAGATTTAGGGAGTATAACAAAAAAAGATGTTCTGATATTAATAAGTAACTCAGGAAACTCAGATGAATTAAGAAATATAATACAGTATGCAAATCGCTACAAAATCAAATTAATTTGTATTGTTTCAAAAAAAAATTCCTTACTTTATAAAGCGGCAGACATTAAGTTATTATTACCTGAAGTTGAGGAAGCAGGTTACGGGATAGTGCCAACTGCTAGCACTAGTGTGCAATTATCTATTGGTGATGCTTTAGCAATCTCACTAATGAATTATAAAAAATTTGGTAAACTTGATTTTAAAGAATTTCATCCCGCTGGAAGTCTAGGTAAAAAACTTAAGACTGTTGAAGATCTAATGTTAATAGAAAATAAAATTCCTTTTATAAATGAAAATGACTCTATCAGAAAAGGGTTAAAAGTAATTAATCTTAAAAAGCTTGGAGTTTTGATTGCTCGAAATAAAAAATTAATTACAACAGGGATTTTCACAGACGGTGATATTAAGAGAACAATTCAAAAAAACGTCGATATTAATAAAAATAAAATTAAATCCTTTATGACAAAAAATCCTATTAGCATTGATAAAGACACTCTTGCAGCGAAAGCCTTAAATATTATGAATGAAAAAAAAATTACGTGTCTATGTGTTTTTAAAAAAAATAATCGAAAAAGAACCATAGGAATTATACATATGCACAATATTCTTTCAGCAGATATAAATTAATGAAAAAAAAAATTTTTTTACAAATATTTTCAATTTTTCTTATACTTATATTTTCACTTATCATCATTAATCAAACTCTTGAAAAAGAAAAAAAAACAGTTTCGAAATTAGAGATAAAAAAAAAAGAAACTGGAAATAATCTAATCGAGGGAATAAAATATTTCTCAAAGGATATGAAGGGAAATACTTATTTAATAGAGTCAAAAAACGGGACAATAAATAAAGAAAATCCAGATATTATTAATCTAATTGGTGTAGAAGCAGAAATAAATTTTGATAAAAATAAATTGATTAAAATTACATCTAATAAAGCAATCTATAATATAAACAACTATGATACTGAATTCAAAGAAAACGTAGAACTTAATTATGAAGATAATAAAATTTCTTGTAAAAATATAATTATTAAATTTTCAGAAAATTATGCTATTTTGTCTGGTAATTTAGTTTATAACAATTTATTAACAAGTTTATTTGCCGACCAAATGAAAGTTGATTTGATAACAAGGAAAACTAAAACATCAATGACAAATAATAAAGATAAAGTAAAAATAGTTTATAAAAATAATGGCACTAATTAAAAAATTTAGAATTAAACAGTTTAAAATTCAGAAACCAATAGCAAAACTTGAAAAGGTCTCATTATCTTTTGGTAAAAGACAAATTTTAGATAATATTAATTTTGAACTGAACTCTGGTGAAATTGTTGGACTTTTAGGGCCAAACGGTGCAGGAAAAAGTACATTATTTAATCTTCTTATAGGTTTAATAAAACCAGATTTTGGTAAAGTTTATATCGCCAATACTGATGCAACTAATTATCCAATATATGAAAGAGCTAAAAAATTCAAAATTGGGTATGTTCCACAATACGGTGGATATTTTCATGACTTAACTTTAATAGAAAATTTAAAAGCAGTTGGAGAAATTTTAATAGAAAATGAGAGGGATAGACAAATAAAAATTGATAATATGATCTCTAAATTTGCATTGGATAATGTAAGAGAAATAAAAGCTAAATTTTTATCAGGAGGTCAAAGACGTAAATTAGTAATATGTATGGCTTTGTTAAGTGACCCAAAGATTCTTTTATGTGATGAGATTTTTGCTGCACTAGACGTACTTACCATACACATGCTCAAAGAAATTCTCGTAAATCTTCAAAATGAAAATCCTAAAATTTGTATTGTAGTATGTGAACATCAGGCACGGGAGCTTTTAACGATAGTGGACAGAGCAATGGTTTTATCAAATTCTAAGATAATAGCAGAAGGCTCACCTAATAAACTTATTAAAGATGAAAAGGCTAAGTCGCAATATTTTGGAGATTTCTTTAACAACTAATCTTAAAAATTACGATTCATGGAAAATTTTATTAGAATAAATAGAAAAATAAATTCTTTTAGTAAAAAAATTTATGTTGAAGGTGATAAAAGTTTATCAATCAGATGGGTAATTCTCTCATCTTTATCAAAAAAAAAATCAATTGCTTATAATATTTTACAATCAGAAGACGTCTTAAGTGCGCTTAATTGCATAAAGATTTTAGGATCAAAAATCAAAATTTCAAAAAATAAATGTGAAATTATTGGAAATGGAATCAATTTTGAAAATTTTAAAAATAAAAAAAAATTAATTTTGAATGCAGGAAATTCTGGAACGTTAGGAAGATTAATACTTGGATTATTAATAAATTCAAAAAAAAAGATAAAATTGATTGGTGATAAAAGTTTATCAAAAAGAGATTTTTCGAGAGTTACTGCGCCCTTAAAAAAATTTGGTGCAAAATTTAATAAATCTAAAAAACTGCCAATAGAAATGGAAGGATTGGAGAGTCCAAAAAGAATTGATTATTTAGAAAAAAGAGGGTCAGCACAATGTAAGACAGTTGTAATGCTTGCGGCACTTAAGTCTATAGGGATGACTAAAATCAAAGCAAAAAAATCTCGAGATCATACAGAGCTATTATTTAAATATCTAAAAATTCCAATAAAAATTAAAAAGGATAGAAATTATGACTATATAAGTATCAAAGGTGTTAAAAAAATTAAACCCCTAAATTATAAAATACCGGGTGACTTAAGCTCATGTGCTTTTTTCATTGTTTTGGCTTTGTTGACAAAAAACTCTCAATTATTAATTAAAGATATAAATATAAATCCCTCTAGAACAGGAGTTATTAAAATTTTAAAAATGATGGGTGCAAAAATAAAATTTATTAACCAAAGAAAATACAAAGGAGAAAAGATTTCAGATATTTTTGTAAAAAGTTCAACAAATCTAAAGGGAATTAATTGTCCAACTAATTATAACAGCAGTGCAATTGATGAATTTTTAGTAATTTTTTTAGTAGCAGCAAAATCTAAGGGTATTTCCTATTTTAAAAACTTATCAGAATTAAATCAAAAAGAAAGTCCTAGACTCATATGGGCTTCAAAGATACTTAAACTATTAGGAATTAAAAATATAACAACAAAAAGCTCAATTAAAATTTATGGAAATCCAAATCTAAATTTTAATAAAAAAATAATAATAAAGAGTTTTTTAAAAGATCATAGGGTATTTATGATGAGTGTAATAGCTGCACTTACCTTTGGAGGAGAATGGAAGATACATGATAGTAATTCTATTAAAACTTCATTTCCTAAATTTTTAGAGATACTTAAAAAAATAAAAGCTTAAAACATAATGTTTTCAACATATTAGCTTATTTAAGTTTTTTTTAAATATATAAGATTTACTATTGATAAATATCGTAATTTTAAGTAGAAAATCATGCTTTTTAAATAAAAGCAATTAAATATGGAATTATTTAAAGATTTAAACACACCACAATCAAAAGAATTTGAGCAACTCCT
>CESP01048734.1_pt1 | contig 28100 bp, 26 predicted proteins | sample 531211 | NCBI WGS metagenome assembly CESP01 (sample SAMEA2622074, study PRJEB7988) | marine metagenome | biome: marine biome (ENVO:00000447); feature: surface water layer (ENVO:00002042); material: "saline water (ENVO:00002010), including plankton (ENVO:xxxxxxxx)" | depth 5 m | reverse complement strand
CAAATGTTACAATTAAAAAATCTCGCATTCATGGTTTAGGTCTTTTTTCAACTATAGATATTCCCAAGGAAAGTGACCTTGGTATTACGCACGTGAAGGATAATAGATTTTCTCATGGATATATTAGGACTCCCCTAGGTGGTTTTCTTAATCATTCTCGAAATCCGAACTGTAAAGCTATTTATCATGGAGATTTCATTAATATTCTAACTATAACTGATATAAATTCCGGTGAAGAAATTACTGTTAACTACTTAAAACATGATTGGATAAAAGAAACTGATGAGTAACTATTTTTTTACATCAGAGTCAGTAACTGAAGGACACCCTGACAAAATTGCTGACCTGATTTCAGATAATGTGGCTAATTATTTGATAAATCAAAATGAAAGTCACAGAGCAGCTATTGAAACAATGGTTTCTTCAAACATGGTAACTATTGCAGGAGAAGTAAAAAGTAATTTAATTAAAAAAAATGATGCAATTGAGCAATTAGTAAGGCATACCATCAAACAGATTGGTTATGAACAAGAAAATTTTCACTGGAATACACTTTCTTTTAAAAATTTAATCCACAGTCAAAGTATTGATATAGCAAGGGGTACTGATAATTTTGGAGCAGGTGATCAAGGAATGATGTTTGGCTATGCATGCAATGAAAATGATTCGTTAATGCCAAGTGCAATTTATTATAGTCATAAAATTACTAAAGCACTTTCAACCGCGAGGCATGGTGGTCAAGACTGGATTGGTCCAGATGGAAAAGCGCAAGTAACGGTTGAATACAGTAATGTAAACAAACCTGAAAGATTATCGAATATTGTTTGTAGCACTCAACATAGTAAAGATTTAAAAAATAGTCCGGAGGAAGTACAAAAAAGAGTAGAAAAGATTATCAAACCAGAATTAAATGATATGTTTGATAATAATACTATCTTTCAAGTAAACCCAACTGGTAATTTTGTAAAAGGTGGACCAGATGGTGATACTGGAGTTACAGGAAGAAAAATCATTGTAGATACTTACGGTGGCTATGCACCTCACGGTGGTGGAGCATTTAGTGGTAAAGACTGCACGAAAGTCGATAGAAGTGGCGCATACATGGCAAGATATCTAGCTAAAAATATTGTAGCTTCAGGAGTTTCAAAAAATGCTACTATTCAACTTAGTTACGCTATAGGCGTTAAAGAGCCTGTATCACTTTATGTCTATTGTGATGGTAAAGTAAGGAATGATATATCAGATTGGATTTATCAAAATATTGATTTGACACCTTTAGGTATCATTAGAAAATTTAATCTATTTAAATTAGACTTAACTGAAACTACAAATTATGGTCATTTTGGTAAAAACCATCTTGCTTGGGAAAATACTGATATGGCAAATCAATTGAACTTTTAAGAGGAAAAATGAGATTACAAACAACAGAAACAAATAAATTGACTAAAACAAAAAATAAAGTGATAAATCAATCCAAAAAAATTGTTGAGTCTTTGCCATACAAAATTAAAGACATTGCATTAGCAAAGTTAGGTAGAGATAAGATTGAGATTTCTGAAAAGGAAATGCCAGGCCTGATGGAATTAAGGAAAAAATATTCTAAATCTAAACCTCTCATTGGTTTTAGGCTTACAGGATCATTACATATGACCATAGAAACAGCAGTGTTAATAGAAACCTTAAAAGATCTTGGTGCAGATATTAGATGGGCAAGTTGTAATATTTTTTCAACACAGGATGAAGCTGCAGCAGCGATTGCAAAAACTAAAACTCCAGTTTTTGCATGGAAAGGTGAAACCCTTGAAGAATATTGGGATTGTACACTACAAGCTTTGACATTTAAAAATAATTTAGGTCCAAATCTTATTGTTGATGATGGTGGCGATGCGACACTGCTCATTCATAAAGGATATGAATTAGAAAATTATTATAAAAAACACAAAAAACTTCCAAAAATAACTTCTACAATTGAAGAAGAAATTGTTATTGAAAAACTTTTAAGAAAGGTACACAAGAAAAATCAAAATCATTGGCACAGTATTGTGCCTGATATTATTGGTGTTTCAGAAGAAACAACAACAGGCGTAGCTAGATTGCAGCAAATGGTAGAAGATGCTACTTTATTATTCCCAGCTTTCAATGTAAATGATGCAGCAACTAAATCTAAATTTGATAATTTATATGGTTGTAGAGAATCTTTAGCTGACGGTATTAAACGTTCAACGGAAATTATGCTGGCTGGTAAAACTGTTGTTGTTTGTGGATATGGTGATGTAGGCAAAGGATCGGCGCAATCCATGAAATCATATGGTTGTAAAGTTATTGTAACTGAGGTTGATCCAATATGCGCACTTCAGGCAGCAATGGAGGGATTTGAAGTAAGAAGATTAGAAGATGTTTTAGATAGAGGAAATATTTTTGTTACAGCAACAGGTAATAAGGATATCATTACATTAAAACACATGAGAAAAATGAAAGACCAAGCTATAGTTTGTAACATTGGACACTTTGATAATGAAATTCAAGTAGAAGCGTTAAATAAATCAAATGCTAAAAGAAATCAAATAAAACCTCAACTTGATAGGTATACTTTCAAAAATGGTAAGCAAATTTTTATCTTGGCTGAAGGTAGACTAGTTAATTTAGGGTGTGCAACTGGCCATGCAAGTTTTGTAATGTCAACTTCATTTTCAAATCAAGTATTGGCACAAGTTTTTCTAGCAAAGAAAAAACCTTTAACAGGAATTTATGATCTACCTAGAAAACTTGATGAAGAGGTTGCAAAAATTCATCTTAAACACCTTGATGCTGATTTAACAAAACTTACTCAATCTCAGGCAAAATATATTGGAGTTAATGTTAATGGTCCCTACAAAAAGGATGAGTATAGATATTAATTTTTGATTTAATTTATCAAATACTAAATTAATTAACATGTAAGATGATTATAAATAGATTAGCAGCTTTAATATTATTAATTTTTTTTGTTCCATTATATTTTGTGATTTCATTATTAATAGTTTTTTCAGACGGTTTTCCAATTTTGTTTAAACAAAGGAAATATGGTTTGAATAATAAAATATTTATCCAGTATAAATTCAGAACTATGAAGATTGATACACCTCAAGTAGCCACAGAAAATTTTGATAATCCTGATACATTTTTAATAAGATTTGGTAAATTTTTAAGAAAATTTAGTTTAGACGAACTACCTCAATTTTTTAATATTTTAATTGGTGATATGAATTTTATAGGTCCTAGACCATCAATGGAAAATAATGAAGAAGTAGTTAAAAAATTGAGAGATGAAAAAAATATTCATAAGATAAAGCCAGGAATTACTGGATGGGCGCAAGTAAATGGAAGAGATCAAAATGATTTTTACAAAAAAGTTGAGCTTGATGAATACTATCTTAAAAACAAAAGTTTGAAATTGGATCTATTGATAATTTTCAAAACGTTCAAAGTAATTTTTTCACAGAAAAACGTTAGTCATTAGTACTATGTTTTTTGACAAAAAAAATAATACAATAAAGAAAAAAGTTTTGATATGTTCAAATTATGCATGGACCATTTATAATTTTCGAAAGCCATTAATTGATGATTTGATAAAAAATAACTATGATGTTGAGCTTTTATCACAATTTGATGGTTACCAAGATAAAATTAATAGTCAAATCTCTGGAATTTATCATCTTTCAATTTCACTAAAAGGTGTTAACATTTTTAAAGATTTTTATACCTTCATTCATATATTCAAAAAATTAATTACAATTAAACCTGACTTTATTTTATTGTTTACAATTAAACCTGTTATTTATGGTTCAATGGCAGCTAAAATTTTGAATATTCCATCTATTCCTATGATCACTGGATTAGGAACATCTTTTATTTCGAAAAATTGGATAACTACAATAGTTAAAAAATTATATAAAGTTGCTTTAAAAAATCAAAAAATAGTTTTCTTTCAGAATAATGATGATAAAAATTTATTTTTAAAAGAAAACTTAATTCAGGAAGAGCAAGCAAAATTAATACCCGGCTCTGGAATTGATACTAAAAAATTTAAATACAAAAAAATGTTTGCTAAAGAAGAAATAACCTTTTTGTTGATTGCGAGAATGATTAAAGATAAAGGCGTAATGGAATATATTGAAGCAGCCTCATTAACAAAAAAAAGTAACTCTAATGTTAAGTTTAAAATATTAGGTCCTTTAGGTGTTCAAAACCGTACAGCTATATCAGAAAAAATTATTTATTCATGGCACAAAAAAAAGACTATTCAATACCTAGGAGAAACGGATAACGTAATAGAAGAAATTTCAAAAGCCGATTGTATTGTATTACCTTCCTATCGGGAAGGAACATCAAGAGTTTTGCTGGAAGCAGCATCAACTGGCAGACCAATAATTGCAACGAATGTTCCAGGATGTAAAGAGGTAGTTGAAAATGAAATCAATGGATTTTTATGTGAAGTTAAAAATTCTTATGATTTGTTTAGAAAAATTCAAAAAATAATTACATTAACACACGAAGAAAGAGTAAAAATGGGACTAATGGGAAGAACAAAAATAATAAATGAGTTTGATTCTAAAATTGTAAACAATATCTATTTAAAAACTTTAAAAAATATTTCAAAATAACATGGTGAAAAAATCTAAAAATCCAATTACCAATATTGAATATAACATTCCAAATAACCTTATTGATAAAAATGGTATTAACGACTTTATCTCAAAAAATGAAAATAAAAAAATTTTGGTTGTTCAGGGCTTAGGTTTTGTTGGATCAGTTATGAGTATTGTATGCGCAAATAGCAAATATGAAGATTATGCAGTTATTGGAGTTGATTTACCTAATGAAAATAACTTTTGGAAAATTGCATCTATAAATGAGGGAGTATTTCCTTTGGTTGCAGAAGACAAAAAAATTGCAACTTTTTTTGAAAAAACAAAAAAAAATAAAAATTTTTATGCAACTTATGATCCATATGCATTTTCCTTAGCAGATATTATAATCGTTGATATTAATCTAGATGTACAAAAAAAATTGAATGATGACTTTTCACTTGAAAGTTTTGACGTAAATATGAGCTCCTTTGAATCTGCTATAAAGACTATAGGAGAAAATTGTAAAAAAAATAGTTTAATTTTAGTTGAGACTACTGTTCCCCCAGGAACATGCGAAAAAGTTGTTAAGCCTATTATTATTGAAGAATTAAAAAAAAGAAGCTTAGATACAAATTTAATTAAGATTGCACACTCTTATGAAAGAGTTATGCCTGGCCCAAATTACATTGATTCAATATTAAATTTTCCTAGAGTATTTTCAGGTGTGGACAAAAAGAGTACAAGAGCAGCAGAAGTATTCTTGAAAACTATAATTAATACTAAAGACTACCCTCTTACAGAACTTAAAAATACAAATTCAACTGAGATGGCAAAAGTTTTAGAAAATTCCTACAGAGCTATGAACATTGCTTTTATAGTAGAGTGGACCAGATTTGCCGAAGAAACAGGTGTTAATCTTTATGAAGTAATTAATTCTATTAAAATGCGTCCAACACATTCAAATATGATGCTTCCTGGAATTGGTGTTGGAGGATATTGTTTGACAAAAGATCCTCTACTTGCTAGTTGGTCGCGAAATAAAATATTTTTATCTTCTAAATTAAACCAAAGTGAAAATGCTGTTATTGTAAATGATCAAATGCCAAGATATGCATTTGAATTTTTCAAAAAAAATTATCGTAAATCATTAGCGAACAGAATAGTTCTTTTTTTAGGAATATCATATAGAGGTGATGTAGGTGATACCAGATATACTCCTGTTGAACTTATGTATAATTTATTTAAAAAAGAGGGTGCAAAAATTTTATTACATGACCCTCTAGTACCTTTTTGGGATGAAAAAGATTTGAAAATAGAGACATCATTAAAAAAATCTCTTAAACAAGAGTTTGATATTATAGTATTATGTACAAATCACTCTATTTATGAATCTGATATATTAGTTAAAGAGTTAAATGAAATGGATAAAAGAATATACATTTTTGATACTTTAGGTGCTCTTAAAAAAAATCAACTTGATGGCTTTAATAGAAAAATAAAAACTTTAATTTTAGGAAGAGGTGATTTAGTTGAATAATAATTATAGTAAAAAAGTTTTAGTTTTGGGTGGTGGTGGTTTCATTGGTAGAAATATTGTAAATACCTTAATAAAGGATAGTAACATTTTTGTGACAGCTGCTGACATAAAAATTTCCTCTGAAAATTTTAAGTCAAATGCAAATAATCTAGAAATTATAGAAGCTGATTTTACTTTAGAAAATTCTTTTAACTTACTTCGAAAAGATTATGATGAAGTTTTTATGCTAGCAGCTATAGTAGGAGTTAATAAAACTATCAATAATCCAGAAAAAGTAATATTAACAAATACTCTTTTAACAATAAATACTATAAATTGGCTTTCGGAGAATCAAATAAAGAGGGTTTTGTTTTCATCGTCAAGCGAAAACTATGCAGGGACTACAGATTTTTTCAATTATGCCATTCCAACGGATGAAAAAATTCCATTATCGATTACAGATATATCACATCCAAGATGGACATATGCTATCTCAAAAATACATGGCGAATCAGCATTCCTTAATTCTGCTAAATCGGGCTCTTTTGAATCTGTGATTGTAAGATATCAAAATATTATTGGGCCTCAGATGGGTTTTGGCCATGCTATTCCTCATATAGTAGAAAGATTTTATTTAAGAGAAGAACCATTTAAAGTTTATGGCTACAATCAAACAAGGGCTTTCTGTTATATTGATGATGCTGTTGAGGGAACAATTCGTGCAATGGATTATTCCCCTCCAGGAGAAATATATCATATAGGAAACCCGCAAGAAATTTCAATTGGTGATTTGACAAGATATATTGGTAGTCTTCTTGGCTACGAAGGAGATTATGAAGATGCTGAAACTTACCCAGGATCTGTAAATCGAAGATGTCCAAATATTGATAAATCAAAAGAACTGCTTGATTACCAGCCTAAATTTGATTGGAAAGATTCTGTAGAGCTTACAGTAAATTGGTATAGAAATTATTTTTTACAAAATGGGAATAAGGGTATTGAAGGCTTTGCACCACCAAAAAAAGTACAAAATGATCAGAATATTTGATTTTTTAATATCTTTTATAGCTTTAGTAGTTTTTAGCCCTCTTTTTTTAATAATAATGGTAATACTAAAATTTTCAGGAGAAAATGAAATATTTTACTATCAAAAACGTGTTGGTAAAGATGGAAAAGAATTTGGATTATTAAAATTTGCAACGATGGTTAAAAATAGTTCTAAAATTGGTTCCAAAGAAATTACAGTACCAAATGACCCAAGAGTTCTTCCTTTTGGTAGATTTTTGAGAAAATCAAAAATAAATGAACTTCCCCAAATTTGGAATGTTCTTAATGGAGATATAAGCATTGTAGGACCTAGACCAATGGTACCCAATACCTACAGAAACTATCCAAAAGATCATCAAAAAATTCTTAATAAAGTTTGTCCAGGTCTAACGGGGATTGGGTCAATTATTTTCAGGGATGAAGAAAAATTTTTAATTGATAAAGATGACCCCATGAAATTTTACATAAATCATATTATTCCTTATAAAAGCAGTGTTGAAGTTTGGTATGTAAATAACAAATCTATCTTAATGTATTTCAAGGTTATCTTCATGACAGCATGGGTAATTATTTTCCCAAATAGTTTATTGGTTGACAAGGTATTTTCTTCCATACCCAAAAAACCAGATTTTTTAATTAATAAGTAAAAAACTTAATATAACTATTAATAAAATTTATCTTATTTATAAAGAAATATCCTTTAGGAATCTTTAATTAAACTCACCCATTTTTCAATAACCAATGAATTATTGAATTTGTTAATTATCTTCTTTTTTGCTTCAACACCAAATGAATGTCTTTTATTTTTATTATTATAAATATCAAGCATTGAACAAGCGAGATCATTAACATTGTTTAAAGGAACTATAACACCATCTTTTTGATTTTCAATTACATCCGATGCTCCATCATAATTAGTGGTAATACAAGCTGAGCTGTAGCTCATTGCTTCAAGTAAAGCATTAGACATGCCCTCATACAATGATGGCAAAACGAAAATATTACTATTTTTATAATATTTTTTAACCTCGGTTTGAGGGCCTTCAAAAAAGATTCTGTCCTTTAAGTTATTTTGTTTAATAAAATGATTCAATTCTTTAAATAATCTTTGAGATTCAACACCTCCAACTATTATTAAATTTGAATTAGGATTAATCTTATCTTTAATTTGATTAAAAGCTTTTAATAAAAATAATTGATTTTTTTCAAACTTTATTGTGCCAACATTTAAAAAATTTATTTCATTGCTTGAATCATTTATTGGATGTAGATCTATAGGGTTATAAATGGTTTTTATTTTTAATTTTTTAAATCTCTTTTTTGCCCAATTTTGTACAAATGATGTTTGCACAATTAATAAATTACTGAAATTATAAAATATTCTTATTGCAAGAGCAGTTAACATATTTAATTTTTTTGGATTGGTTCTAATTGAAATTATATTTTTTGATGAATTAATTCTTAAAAATTTATTTGCAACTATTGATTGAACATTTGTTGCATCGCCAAAGGAAACTATTACATCAGGATTAATTTTATTCATAATATTTCTCAAACGATAAAGCCTATTAAGGACAGGAAAAATTATTTTAAAAATATTTGAGCTTTTTAATCTTTTATAACCCAATTTGTAAATTTTAATTGATTCATCAATTTTATAAGCTGAAGAATTGTCATAACCAGATACAATACTAACATCCATTTTATTTACAATACACTCATTAGCAATTTTTGTTAAAACTCTCTCTGCACCACCTTGCCCTAATCCACTAATGAAAAACATAACTTTAGGTACAGTATTTTTAGTTTTTTCATATTTAATTAATGAATTATATAAAAATATCATCGTAAATATGTCAATAATGACACTTGAAAAAACATAAAGAGAAATGCTTATTAAGTACGAATTATATAAATAATATCCTGCGAGAAGTACAATTGCCCTTAAAATGAATTGTACAATTTCAATTTTTAATTGATATTTTTGTAGATTAAGTATATTAAAAAGCACATTTGATGGAGGTTTAATAAATGAAAAGAAACACCAAAATATTAAGGACTGTGCTAGTATACCAGACTCGACCCACTGGTTGCCTAGGAGAAATGAAAATAGCTTAGGAGCAAATAAAGAAATAATTACTAAAGGCAATAAATATATTTTTATTAAACCTAATGTTGTTTGTTTAAAAATATTAATAATGCTTTTACCTTCCTTAAAAAGTGAAGATGCTTTTTGATAAAAAACATCTCGTGTTGATGAACCAATTAATTCAGTTGGTTGTTTAAGTAATCTAATACTCATTCCATAAAATCCTGCTATTTCAAGCGAGAAGAAATATCCTAAAAATACTATTGGCATTCCTTGCGAAACAGTATTTGCAAAAACTGAAGGAAGTTGATATTTTGGAAATGCAGCATGTTTTTTAAAATTTTTGAATATTGTCTTTAAAGTTATCGATTCTTTGAAGTTTTTAAAAAAATTGCGATTTAATATTAAAAAACCAATGGTACTAATTATATCAGAAATTAATTTTCCAAAAATTAATCCTCCACTTAGACTAAAAAAGAATTTGCTTAATATTTGAAATAAAGAAGTTAGAAATGAGTTCGATGATTTGATAATGGCTGTAGAAAGATAATATTGACTTCTTATTGAAATTTGTTCAATTGGTTGATAGAATCCGAGCTGGATTATTTTTAGTGGAATAAGAAATAATATTATATTACTTACATATCCAAAAATATTAAATATTTTTAAAAAATATATTAAAGAAAAAGCTGCAAAAGTCATCAATAAAGCCAAAAAAATACATCCTACAAAAATATTTAATACATTTACTTTTTTTGATGACAAAATAATTGCTCTATCGTAAAGTAAGTTAGAAATCAATCCTAGCATTCCAGCAATTGTTATAAAACTTGAATAAATACCAAATTCGCTGGGGACATAAATTCTAGATAAAATTGGAATTGAAACGAAAGCAATAATCTGAGCCAATAAAGAACCAAAAACTAGAGTAGAGATATTTTTTATATAATCAATATAATCAGTAGATAAATATTGAAGTGTTAATCTTTTTAAATAATTCATAACCAATAGGAAAAGTATGTTATTTGGTATAAGAATAATAACAAAAACATCATATATCGAAACTGAGTCTTTAAATTATTTAAAGAGATTATAAAAAGAGGAAAAGATACAGCTACAAATCTAGATCCATAAAATTCAAATAAACTAGAAAAAAAGAACAAAGAGCCCATTGATATAGCATATGCGACGTAATCAATATTTCTTTTGATCAAATCATTTTTTGGTAAAATAGCTATCATGACGCTAAAAAAAAGCCATGGAAAACTAAATAATATTGAACTATACATGGGATCTGTAAAATATACTGTCCTATCTTTTGCTCCTCCAAAAAAATCAAAAATTGGTAGCAATGCTACATTTAAAAAAAACATAATAAATATTGGAAGAATTAAAGAAAATCGTAGAAACTTTTGGTCATTTTTCAAAAACTTTTTAAAAAATAATAATGTTAAAAAAATTGCAACTAATAATATTGTAGCTGTATGTATTAAAGTTGCACAAGTTATTAAAAATATTTGTATTAATAATTTTCTTCTTAACAAATGAGCAATGAGTAATAAACAAAAAGCTACTCCTATTCTTACTTGAGAAATTATCAAATCAATAAAGATAGGGTTTAAAAAAAGGATGAAAGATAGAAGAGGATTAACATACTTTATTGTAAAAAAGGTGTATATTGTTAAACAAGCGAAGGAAATAAAAGTCAATCCAGATTCAATATCATAAAAATAAAGAGGAAGAACTCTTAAAATATTTGTCCATAATATTTCACTAAAAAGTAAAAAAATTCCAAAAGATTCAGTTTGGTTAGATCCAAATGTGAAAATTTCAGCCACCCTAAATTTGTAAACTTCAAAATCGTGGAAATATTTAATATCATGCCATGGAATTAAGTAAATAAAAATATATGATAATAAAATTGCTAAGGAAGAGTGAAGAAAAAAGTTTTTAATATGGTTATCATCACTCATTTATAAAATAGAAGTTTTATTTTTTGTTTGAAGAAACTGCTCTACCTTTCAATTTTTCCCAATCTCTTTCAGGTCGTACATTAAGATTTGTTTGCCATGCACCTTTCAAGACTTGCATATCAACTCCTATTTCTTCTCCAAATGAGATGAAAGCCTGTATATCTTTTGGAAAACAGCTGCCCCCAAAACCAAATTTTCCATCTGGACCAGGAACATTAATATGCGAATGACCAACTCTTCCATCTAATACAAAACCTTCGATTGCTTCATTCCAGTTTGCATCTACTTTTTCTGCAACTTTAAACATTTCATTTAGAAAAGAAACTTTGGTTGCAAAAAACAAATTATTCATATATTTGATTAGCTCAGCTGTTTGAAACGAAGTTTGAATTACAGGTAAGTGATTCCCAAATCTGTCCTTATATAGATTAGCAACTTGAGATGTATATTCATCATTACCACCTAAAATAATTCGACTCTGATTTAAAAAGTCAAATGTTGCAGATCTTTCTGTTAAAAACTCAGGGTTAAAGACAAATCTCAAAGAAGGAAAATTATTAACAAATTTTTCAGTTGTTCCTGGGGTAACAGTAGATCTAAGTAATATTATATTTTTTTCATTTTTGTTTACTGCCTCAATATCTTTAACCAATGATTCAACAATACTTAGGTCAATATTACCTGAACTTCTTGCAGGTGTAGGAACTGATATAAAAATAAAATCAGAATCATTTACTGTTTCTTCAAAAGAATTGAGAGATCTTGAAGGATCTTTATCATAAATTTTTATTTGAGAAGTGTACCCACATGCATCAGAAAAACCGTGTGCAACAGCTGAACCAACAAACCCTTTACCAATAACACCAATTTTTGGATTTAATTTTTTAGCTTTCATATTTAAATATCTCCCTTTTCAAAAATCTTTTCTCTTATTTTTGTCGCTGAAATTCTACCTATTTTTGGTGGTGGCGAATGCTCAATAACATCGTATCCAACTCCTCTTCCATAATTGATAGATTCTATATCTGGAATGATTTTTACAACAACTTTATTTTGTTGTATTAAATCACTCAACTCCCTTTCAATATTTTTTTTTACCTCTTCAGGATCATAAGGGTTATTATCACTTTTCCCAACTTCTCTTACGCATATTAATACTTTTTTTCCTAAACTAAGCCTTTGATCTATCAACCATCGATGACCTTTATGCCATGGCTGCCATCTTCCTATAAACATTGAGTATTTCATTAATACATTCCTTTACATTATTTTTTCCAGTATCCAAAGATAAATTGGGATTTAATGGTATTTCATAATCTTTTGCAAAAAACTTTTCTCGCCCGCGAATTTTTGAAGTATGAAGGTAAACTTCAATAAATTTAAATTCCTGCTTTAACTCGTCTCTCAAAAAAGCATAAGGAGCAACAATAGAAACAATGCACGTATAATTTTTATTACATAAAAATCTAATAATTGATATTGCTGTAGATATATTATCAATCCTACCCTGTTTTGAATAATCTTGGTTTTTATTTATCGCTCTTAAATCATCACCATCAAGATGAATAACGTTATCAACATCATTAAGTTCTTTAATAATATTTTTTGCTAAAGTTGTTTTACCACTTCCAGGTTGACCAGTTAACCAAATAATCATAACCTTATTAAACTATTTTTATTCTTAATAAACAAAATTGAAAAAATAATGAGATTAATAATCAGCAAACTTTTAATAAGATTGAATGCAAAACTACCATTTTGTTTTGTTCTGAATGTTAGAGGAGCATCAAGCAGAAAGAATGAGCTCGTATTATCTTTTTCATTTATTTTAGCTAATTCTAGCTGGTCAGAAAGAGTAAAATATAATTGATTAAAAAGAGTAATATCTTTTTGAAGACGTTGTTTTTGTAAAGTTAAGGTTGGCGAATTTTGTATCTGCTTATTTTCTTGTAAAAAACTTAACATAGCATCTTCAGATTCTTCTAAACTTTTAGTTACTTCTGTCAATCTTTGAGAAATGAATTGCTTTTTTTCATTTGCCTTAATATTTACAACCTTACTTGAATAAGAAATAATTGAATTATAAATATTTTCTATGATTTGTTTTCCTAGTAGAGAATCATGTTTGATATTGATTGAAATTGTATTCATTAAGGATCTTCTATCTTCTGAAAAGAGAAGGGAATTTTTTAATATAGATGCAGCATAAATTTCTTTTTTTTCATTACTAGATAGTCCACTATTAAAACCTAAATTGAAATTAATACGCTTTAGGATAGTTACAGGATTTAATGTTAAGAAATTATTATAATCAGAACCCCACTCCTCTACAAGTGTTACTTCCTTGTTGTTGATAGTATATTTTTCATTTACTATATAATTAAGAAAAATTTCTGAAGATAAATAATTCTGAATTGAAAATGATAAGCTTGAATAACCTAATCCTCCGCCAAGCATTCCAGCTGGTAACATGCTCAAAAAGGAGCTTTGAGGTGCTTCATTATAATTTGTATAAAATGAAACTTTAGACTGGTAGATTGTAGGCTTAATCAAGAAATAAATGAAAAATATCAAAATAAAAAAAAGATTTATTCTTAAAATAGTTTTAATGTAGGTATTAAAAAAAGGTATAATTCCATCAAATTTTATTTCATTATCTGAAAATATAGGTTTTAGCAAAATTTTTCCTTTTATTTCATTAAAAAATTACCATATTGAACTTAAATTTATGGCTTGATAAAAGTAGTTACAATTTTAATGTAAATAAAGCATAAATTGTGATATTAACAAAGGGCCCATAGCTCAATTGGTTAGAGCAACGGACTCATAATCCGCAGGTTCGGGGTTCAAGTCCCTGTGGGCCCACAAATGAGTACTCATTCTTATATATCAAATCCAAAAAACAAAGATATTTTTATCAATATTAATGGTCAATTATTTCATAGAAATGAAGCAAAAATTTCCGTTTTTGACAGCGGTTTTCTACTTGGAGATGGAGTGTGGGAAGGTATTAGACTTCATAAGTCTAAACTGGTTTTCATATCTGAACATCTAGATAGGCTTTTCAACAGTGCTCGTGGAATTTCCCTTCAGATTCCTTTATCAAAGGAGGATATCATTTATGAGATTGAAAAAGTATTGTTAAAAAATGATATGACTGATGATGTTCACATTCGTTTAATTGTTTCTAGAGGAGACAAGATTACTCCATATCAAAACCCCAGTGCAAATGTAGGTCCAATAAATTTTGTGATAATTCCTGAATATAAAAAAACTGATCCAAAGATTTATGAAGATGGAATTACAATTGGAAGAGTATCCATAATTAGACCTTCAGAAAATATTTTAAGCACACATTATAATACTTTGAGTAAGCTTAATTGTATCTTAGCAAGTATTGAGGCTAATAAGTATAAATATGATGAAGGCATCATGAATGATCCCCACGGTAATATTAGCACTTGTAATTCTACCAATCTTTTTTTTATTAAAAAAAACCAAGTTTGGACTTCAACTGGGGAATTTTGTCTTAATGGAATTACAAGAAGTAAAGCAATCCAAGTATGCAATAGGAATGGAATTCCTTGTAAAGAAAAAAACTTTATTTTTGAAGATATTAAGGATTGTAAAGAGGCTTTTGTAACAGGTACATTTGCAGGAATTATACCCGTATCTAAAATTGAAAAATTTGCGCTAAGTTCAACAGACTCTAATTCTTTAGTTAATAAAATCAGAGCTTCTTATAATCAACATATTAATCAAGAAATAATTTCTCAATGATAGTTTCTTGCTGGTCAGGACCAAGAAATATTTCAACAGCACTAATGAGATCATGGTCTTCAAGAAAAGATACTTTTGTTTCAGATGAACCTTTTTATGCATATTATCTAAAAGAAACCAAGCTAAAACATCCTTTATACAAGGAAATAATTAATAAATATTCTTCAAACTATGATGAGGTTGTTAATTACCTTATCAATAGAGTTCCAAAAGGTAAAAAAATTTGGTATCAAAAACATATGGCCCATCATATATTTGACTTTAACAATATTGAATGGGTAAATAATTGTGAAAATTGTATTTTATTAAGACACCCAAGAGAAGTAATTAGTTCATATTCCAAAAAGAACAAATTGAATTCAGTTCAAGAATTAGGATATCCACAACAATATGAAATTATTAAATATCTTAAGAAAATAAATAAATCATATTTAATTATTGATTCAAGTGAGCTATTAAAAAATCCTGAAAAAGTATTATCAAATTGGTGTATGAAAATTAATATTAAATTTGATAAGTCTATGCTTACATGGAAAAAAGGTAATTATGTTAGTGATGGTATTTGGTGGAAGAGTTGGTACGATAACGTAGTAAAAACTACTGGATTTAAAGAATATAAAAAAAAAGATATTAACATTGAGAATAAATATGATTCTATTTATAATGAATCAATGAAATACTATAGCTACCTAAAAGAAGCTAAATAATGAATTCTTTATTAAAATTATGGTCACAACCTACATGGATAAAATGGGTTATTTATTTAGCTATCGTATACATTTTATTTTTAATTAAAGAGGCATTTGCTATTGTCTTATGGTTTCTTTTTTGTATTATTTTATACTATATCATTTTTGCTAATAATGTATTTAAAACAAAAACATATTATGAAAAAAATAATTTTTAGTTTTTTATTATGCACCTTGATTTCGTGTCAAGAAAATAGACCTCATGGAAATCAATATAATCTTCCAGAATTAACTCCAAACAACCACCTAATAGGGAACTTAAATGAAAATCGTTCATCATATCGTGTATCATTTTATGATATTAATATTGATTTCAACATTGATGAAAAATCATTAAGTGGCTTTGTTACAATTAAAGCTGAAAGTATAAGGGATTTAAATATATTACAGATTGATCTAGCTGAAAATTTAAATATTGAAAAAATAACTCATAAAGATGAAGAATTACTCTTTTCAAGAGAGTTTGATGCTGTTTTAGTTAATTTTCCAACAACTATAAAAAAAGATAGTATTTTTGAATTTACTGTTTTTTATGAAGGTATTCCTCAAAGTGCAGATAACCCACCTTGGGCAGGAGGTTTTACTTGGTCAAAAGATAAAGATGGTCGTGATTGGATTGCTGTTTCCTGTGAAGGAGAAGGTGCAAGAATTTGGTGGCCAAATAAGGATCATATTACAGCTGAGGGAGATAGTGTGAGAATGGTTTACACAGTTCCTTCAAATTTAGTAGCAGTTGGAAATGGAAAATTAAGAAGTGTAGACAAATCAGATGACAAAACCACCTATGAATGGTATGTTCAAAATCCGATAAATAATTATAACATATCTGTTCAAATTGGAAATTACGTTACTGTGCAAGATACATTCAAAAAAGATGACAAGCTTCATTTTATGAATCATTATGTTTTGGACTATAATAAGGAGCTAGCAAAGAATTATTTCCCAATGTCTAAAGAAGTAATACGATTTTACGAAAAATATTTTGGAGATTACCAATGGTATGACGATGGATATAAATTAATTGAGGTACCATATCTAGGCATGGAACATCAATCTGCTGTTACGTATGGAAATGGTTTTAGTATTTATAATGGTGTTAGAAGCAAAAGTTGGCCAATGTATGGAGTAATGGATCCCCTGATAATTCATGAAACTGGGCATGAATGGTTCGGAAATAGCGTTACAGCATCTGATCCAACACATATTTGGATTCACGAGGGGTTACAGGTTTATTCTGAAGCAATATATTTTGAAGATAAATTTGGAAGCTACGAAGTTGGAGTTCATTATTTGAATAGTATCAAAGATCGCATCGTTAATGAAATTCCTATCGTTGGAAATGAAAATGAAAATCATTGGGCTTTACACGGCGATACTTACATGAAAGGGGCTTGGGTAATGCACACCCTAAGGAGTGTTATAAATGATGATAAAAAATGGTTTTTAATTTTGAAAGAATTTATGACAGAAAATGCTAAAAGCTTTGCTGATACAAAAAAATTTTTTGAAAAAGTTCGTGATATAATGGGTAAAGACTATTGGTATTTTGCAGAACAATATTTTTATACTCCCAATCAACCTAAATTAGAATACTATAAAACAGATTCTGAGTTTTTTTATCGATGGAATAATGTAAATAATAATTTTATTATGCCAGTTGATTTACTTATTAACGGAAGAGAAGTTAGGGTCTCGCCAACAACAACTTATAAATCATTCGAAATAAGTAAACATTCCCAAATTGAAGTGATGGATTGGAAATTTTATGTCAAACCCGAAAAAATTAAAAATCAATAATTTAGTTTTTTTACTTTGTATAATATTTACTATAAATGGAGCTTTAGAAGGACAAGATTTAAAATTAACTACTGAATTTAGTTATATTAAAAATGATAAAAGTTCATGGTTTAATAACTATAATAACTTTGGTTTGCCAAATGAAGATTTATCATCCAGAATTACTTTACGAACTTCAAAAAAATCTTTTTTTTTAAATTTTGATACATTAATAATGGATCAAAAACTTTTTGTCCTTGAAAGTTTCATAAAAATCAAAGCCAAATTGATTGATTATAAAATTGGTAAGTATTATCGTGATTATAGCAATTATCTAAATGATAATCTGAGCTCTGGTCATATGCTTGTAAGCAATAATGCTCAGCCAATGCCAAAATTTGGTGCACTAAAAACTATTTTTTTTGATAAAAGAAAAAAATATGCATTCAATTTTGGTTTATCTCATGCAATATTAGATAAAAATGATTATTACCTAAAAAATCCGTTTCTGCATGAAAAATTTATTTACTTAAAAATACCAATGAAAAAAGATAGTTCATTTCAAATTGGTTTTGTACATGAAGCAATTTGGGGAGGAACAACTTTGATTGATGGAGAATCAACAGGATCAACCCTCAAAGACTTTTTTAAAGTATTCATTGCTTCAGATGGACCAAAAATTGAAGGTTTGGAACATACTAATGCTCTTGGGAATCATCTAGGTATATGGGATTTTGTTTATATTAATAATAATAGAATAAATAATTATAAAATATATTATCAACATATCTTTGAAGATACTAGTGGTTTGAGGTTTCATAATGGAACAGATGGTCTATGGGGTCTAGAAATCAGCAATAATACTAATAATTTTAATATACTTTTTGAACTACTTACAACAACAAATCAAGATATGAATTCTGATTATCTAAGAGAAGGTTACTACAATCATACAACATATGCAAAAGGCTGGAGTTATAAGAATTTTATAATTGGTAACCCTCATATAAATAATACTGAAATTATCCCTTTAGATGTAGCTCATATTGGCTTTGAAAAGGAATTTAGAAATAAATTAAAATTGCAAGTTTTAACCTCAAGAAGAATTGACCACGGTGATTCAATTATTTATGATTTTATTTTTAAGAAAAAGGTAAAAGATAAATTCGATATTATATTTGGTTTATCAAGTGCTGAAGAAAAAGATATTTTATCTCTAGGAGTTAATTGGCAATTTAATTGACAAAATTTTTTTCAACATAGTCACAAATAATATGTCCAATCAAAATATGCATTTCTTGAATTCTTTGTGTATCATTTGAAGGCACTTTTATATTAATATCTGCATACTGATCGACATTTCCTTTGCTTTCGCCTGTCAAAGAAATGACCGAAATATTATTTTTAAAAGCATATTCAGCCGCTCGCACAATATTAATTGAATTTCCGCTTGTTGATAGAGAAATTAGGATATCATTTTCATTCCCAAGAGCCATTAATTGCCTCTTGAAAATATTACCGTAATCATCATCATTACTCCAAGCAGTAATAAATGATAAATCTGTATTTAAACAAATAGAAGCAAATGGATTAACCTTTTTTGAATACATGCCTCCTGTAAGTTCTGCTGATAAATGATTTGCTTGTGAAGCGCTCCCACCATTTCCAATCCAAAAAATTTTACAATTACTTTGTTGATTTTTTAAGAGCATTTTTGATGCCACATCAATATTATTTAAAAGTTTTGAATCAAAAGCATCTAATGTTTTTTTATGTAATTCAATAGCTTTCGAAATATTTTTCATAATAGATAAAATAGTAAATTATTCATTTTCAAGCCACTGTTGAAAAACTATTACTTGCCAAAGGTGCGCATGCCAATCATTTTTTCCTGCTAAATGTTCGTCAAATTTTTCTTTAACATCTGAATAGTCAATGAGTCCTTGATTTTTTAACTTTGTTGGATCCAATAAATCACAACACCAATCTTTTAATTCACCTGATATCCAACTCGATATAGGTACCCCGAAACCCATTTTAGGTCTATCAATTAATTCTTTCGGTAAATATCGATTCAAAGATTTCTTTAAAAAACTTTTTGGAGAACTTTTGCATTTAATTGATTCTGGAATTGATAATGAAAACTCTACAACATCCTTGTCAAGTAATGGCACTCTAGTTTCTAAACTATTCGCCATAGCTGCTCTATCAACTTTTACTAAAATATCGTCAGGTAAATAACTTAATGCATCAAAAGACATCATATGTGATTTAAAACTTTCTCCCGGAGTATTTAAATAATTTTCTTCACCAAAAGATTTATTTATTTTATTATTATTTAATACAAAATTGTTCGGTTCAGTCCATCTTGATATTAAATATTTATATAATTCCATATCTGAAGAACACTCAAGTAACAGTCGAGATTTTTTAACGAGTCTTCCTAGTGAATTATTGTTTTTATTGAATTCTGTAATGATAAATGATAACCAAAAAAAAGTAATATCTAAAAATCTGTTTGGAGATTTAGCAATTAAAGAAGAAGCTAATTTTCTAATTACTAAAGGAAGATATTTTATTTTTTCCCAGACTTTAATTGCAAAATAATATCTACTGTAGCCAAAAAACAGCTCATCTCCTCCGTCTCCAGAAAGACTTACACTTACGTCATTTTTAGCTAGCTTAGATACCAAAAAAGTTGGAATTTGAGAAGAATCTGCAAAAGGCTCACAATAAATCTCTGGTATTTTGGAAATGATACTTAATGCATTGCTTTCTGATATATATAGCTCAGTATGTTCGGTTCCTAAAAAATTAGCTACTTTTTTTGCGTGGTGTGCCTCATTAAATTTTTTGTCTTCAAAGCCTATTGTAAACGTTTTAATAGGTTTTGAAGATATCTTTTGCATAATTGATGTAACTAGAGAAGAATCTATTCCACCGGAAAGAAATGCACCCAAAGGTACATCAGAAATCATTTGTTCTTTTACTGCTTTTGTAAGAAAATTATCGAATTGATCTAACGCTTCGTTCTCTGAAATATTCAGATTAAAATTTTTTCTTTCACTATATTTTTTAGTGTATGACCAATATTTAACAGGCTCAAATTTATAAGATGTATCATTTTTAAAAATATTGTAATCAATTTTTAAGTAATGTCCTGGAAGTAATTTATATATATTTTTATAAATTGACATTGGGGCCGGGATATATCCATATGTAAAATATTTTGATAACGCATTTTTATTTATGGTTTTATCAAATTGAGGGTGAAATTTGAGGGATTTAAGTTCTGAAGAAAACATAAAAACGTTGTTTTGTAATCCATAATAAAGAGGTTTTTCTCCCATTCTGTCCCTGCAAAGAATTAATGATTCATCTTGGTTATCCCATAAAGCAAAAGCAAACATACCTTTGATTTCTTTTAAAGTTTTATCAATTCCAAATTTTTCAATATATTCGACCAATATTTCTGTATCTGAATTTCCCTTTAATGGAATATTTATATCCTTTTTTAGATTATGATAATTATATATCTCTCCGTTAAAAGTGATTATATATCTAGATGAATTTGATTGAAATGGTTGAGAACCATTTTCGCTTAAATCTATAATTGAAAGTCTCCTATGACCAAAATAAATGCCAAAATCTTCATTAGACCAAAATCCTGATCCATCTGGGCCTCTATGTTTTAATGAGCTTGTCATAGATCTAATGATTGAATTGTTATTAGCACTTTTTGAATAATCAATAAAACCTGTAATTCCACACATACTAAAGTCCTATATATTTTTTATATCCAGGTATCCAATCTTCAATAACTTGTTTAGGTTCCCAATCTAATAGTTTTTTTGCTAATGAATTATCTGCTAAAGTTTCTCTAGGCTCTATTACGGGATCTACATAAACTTTATTATCACCTAACATGTCAGCAATTTGATTTATAGATCTGTTATCACCATTACCAATATTTATTACCTCACCATTACCTACATTTTTTGATTTTGAAGCCAAGATATTAGCATTTACCACATCACCAACATAGGTAAAATCTCTTCTCTGTTCACCATCGCCTCTTATTGTCATAGGTTTTCCACTCAAGAGTTGACTTGCAAAAATTCCAATAACTAAAGCATATGCTCCATCTAAGTTTTGCCTTTCACCGTAAACATTAAAATATCTTAAACAGACAGTTTGAATATTGTATATGTGAGAAAAAACTTGACACATTACTTCACCATAATATTTCTGTGCTCCATAGGGAGAAAGAGGTTTTACTGGCATTGATTCTACTAAGGGCATTACTTTTGAATCTCCATAAGCAGAGGAAGATGCACTATAAACAACTCTCCTAACTTTTGCATCAGCAGCACATTTTAAAATATTTAATACCCCTATAGTGTTATTCATTTCGTACTCAATTGGCTTTTTAATTGATGGTTGAACTCTAGCTTTTGCGGCAAGTAAAAAAACAGTATCTGTATCTTCCATTATTGAAATGATTTTTTGTTTTTTTGAAATATCGCTCATATCTAATTCAAAAATATTTGCATTGGAATTAATATTATCTTTCTTGCCGGTAGAAAAGTTATCAATTACTGATACTTCATGTCCCTGATTAATTAACTTATCAACTAAATTACTACCAATGAATCCTGCACCTCCAACTACAACATACTTCATTCTATTTTACCCCCTTCAATAAATTACTTATATCTTCCATCGTTGCAAAAGATGTTCCTTTCTTACCCGCGACAATTGCTGCTGCAGCATTAGCAATTATGGCTGATTTTTCAATATTCTTTGTTTTGAAATATGATAATGAAAGTGCTGCAATGACTGTATCTCCAGCTCCAGTTACATCAGGATTATTAACTTGATGAGCATTAATATGACTTACAAATCCATTCTTGCCAACAACGGTCATACCATTTTCTCCTTTTTTAGCAACAATATATTCTAAATTGGTTTTTTTGATGATTGATTGACAAATCTCTACTAAAGTATCATTGTTACCTATTTTTAATTTTGAAGCTTTTTCTAACTCATTAAGATTAGGTGTAATAATTTTTGCATTTGAATAGAATGAAAAATCGTCTTTTTTAGGGTCTACATAAATATTCTCATTTTTGATTTCTGAGAACCATGAATTATTTAGTACTCCCTTATTATAGTCGGAAAGGATAACTACATCATATTCGTCGAAGTTAATATTAGAAATATCTGGACACCAATCTTCTAAAACATTCTCATAATCTATTCTAAGAACTTGCTTATCATTATTATAATATCTTCTTTTTATCGTAGTTAAATCACCATTTTGATAAAGGTGTTCTGTATTAATTTTCTGATTATTCAATATTTTCTTTAGCTCACTACCTTGGCTATCTGGACCAACATAACCGAGACATGATACATTTGCCCCAAGCTTGCTCATATTTAAAGCAACATTTCCTGCACCGCCCGGCACTATGAATTCATCATAAGGTGTCAAAACAGGAACTGGTGCTTCTGGTGACATCCTTGTTGATGAACAAAAAATGTATTGATCAATCATAAAATCCCCGATTAATAATACTTTTATGTCTTGCATTGTTCTTTTCCCTGATTGATAACTAAATCCTGTTTTCGTTGGAGCTCATCATTATCAATCAAATATTCTTTTGTTATCACATTATTATTTTTATCAAATTCATATACAAGCGGTACGCCTGTTGGAATATTAACAGTCATTATTTCATCATTTGATAATTTATCCAATATTTTTACGATTGCCCTTAAAGAATTGCTGTGTGCAACAATTAAATGGGATTTTTGTTTGGCGATTATAAGATTAAAATATTCATCCCAAAAAGGAATTAACCTAGAAATAACCATTTTTAAACTTTCACCCGACGGTAAAGACTTTTTGTCAATAAAACTAAATTTTTTAATAAACCTTGGATGTCTTTTATCATTATAATCTAAATATGGAGGTGGAGTATCAAAGCTTCTACGCCAAATTTTCACTTGGTCTTCTCCATACTTTGATGCTGTTTCTGATTTGTTATATCCTTGAAGAGCACCATAATGTCTCTCATTTAATCTCCAATCATATTTGATTTCATTCTTATCAAATTTTAATATTTCAGCAACAATATTTGCTGTGTGATTGGCACGTGTTAAAATTGAAGTATGAATTGAGCTGACTTTAATATTTGATTTTAATAATTGATTAGCAGCAAAATTTGCTTCATCAATTCCATTTTTTGTGAGGTCTACATCTGTCCAGCCAGTAAAACGATTTTCAAGATTCCATTGACTCTCGCCGTGTCGCAAAAGTATCAGCTTCATTAATTATTATCAGCTATTACAAGAATAGCTGCAATATTAGCTAGGGTTGATGATAAATCAGCAATAAAAGTAGTAATATCAAACTTATCTGGGTCAGGATTTACTGGTACAAAAATAGAATCGCCTGGAAATACTCTTTTTGTTCTGCCACGAAAAATATTAGCCTTACTAATTTCTCCATTTGCCCTAAGAACATACGCTCTCCCTTTAAGACTGTTAGGCTTGTAGCCTCCAGCTAATTCAATAGCTCTTGACATCGTCATATTACTACCTGATTCATGAGCGATAAAACCAGGGTTATATACATTGCCATCAACTCTTATCACATTTGTCTTAGGTAGAATTGTAATAATATTTTGATCTGCTATTTGAAAGTCTAGGTCAATATTTGATACAAGTTCAACTTTATTGAGTTCATTACCATCACTATCAATACTTAACAGGTTTTTGGTAACTGATACACTATTTATTGAACCAATTTCAGTTATACCACCAGCTGACTTTATTGCTTGTGATAAACTTAATCCTTCTTTAAGGGGATAAGTTCCTGGTGAATTAACTTCACCTTTAATTGTATATGTAAAACTGTTATTATATTGAGGTAATTCATAGACAAAAATTTTGTCATTCACTTCAACTTTAAAACTATTTGCATCTGAAAACTTTATTCTAAACTCTCTTCCGTAAAATTGATTTTCATCTAATCTTAATATTACAATCTCATCGTTAATTGTTTTTCTGAAAATAGGATCTTCAAATCCTCCAGCAACATCTAAAACGTCTTTCAATGTAATTCCACCTTCTTCATTTTGACTATCTGATAAGTTAACTGGATAAGTCCCAGGTCTCGTAACTCTTCCAAATACAGAAACAGAAGTATCATTTTTTGCAATTGGTATAAGATCAACAACAGATCCATTGTAAATTTTTGTTTTATCAGTTTGAGATAAATATATTAATCTGCCAGATCTTGCAATATCATCAGAATCACGTTTATCCATCGGAATTATATCATCTATTACCACTTTATTGCTTGCGACAGAAGAAAGACCCCCAGCATAATCGATAAGATTTGATAATGAATCTGAGTCTAATAATTCATAAAAACCAGGATTGACTATTTCACCTTTAATTTCTGATCTATTTGCAACTACCGGAACGTGAATCACATCTCCATCTAAAATTCTAATATTTGAAAAGGAATTCATGCCATCTAAAAAGAATGAATAAAAATCAACTATTGCAATTATTTCAGAATTTCTGATAATTTGAACTTTTCTTAATGAACCACTATCTTTAACACCGCCAGCTTGAACTAATGCAGAAAAAATATCGGAAAAAGGATGAATGAGATTAATTCCAGGGCTGCTTACTTGTCCAGAAAAATATACGTTAACAGATTTAATTTTCCCTAATTCTAACATTAACTGAGTTGAATTTTTACTATTGTTTAAAGTTGAATAAATGCGTGAAAGCTCAGATGAAAGTAAGTTTTCAGCTTCATTAAGAGTTTTTCCAGATAAATTGATGAACCCAATATTCTGGTAATAAATCATACCGTCCTTATTTAAAATAAATTTTTCTCTAGAATTTTTTTCACCCCAAAGAGATAAAATTATTTCATCACCAGCACCTAATTTGAAATCTACAGGAGTGGGAATATTGTCAAAGAAATTTATTTGTTTATTAAAATAATCGTAACCGAAAAATGATGAAAGATTTTCAGAATCTTTTTGTTCAATTTCAATTTCAATTGATTCTTGATTAATGAAGTTTACACTTTCAAGTTCGCTATCCATGGAAGGATTTTGAGTAGAAAGTTCTTCTCTTATTTCATCCAACTGAGAATTAGTAAGCCTATTTAAATCACTTAAGGATGCTTGTGCGAATGTAAAGCTTTGAAGAAGAATAAATGCACTAATAATTATTTTCATGTTTTCAATTTAGTTTTAAAATTATTCTTTACAAATAAATTAAATAGATAGCCATCTATCATTTTCAAGGGTCCATTTTATTGTTGATTCAAGTCGATCATATGCAGACTTTGGGACCCACCCCATATTCTTCATTTTTTTTCCATCCAATGCATATCTTAAATCATGCCCAGGTCTTTGCGAATGAAAATCAACCATTTCATATATTAATTCCTTATTTTGTGTTTGGGCTATGAATTGAGCAAGTTGAAGGTTATCAATTTCATCTTTACCTACAATATTAAATTTTTGACATTTGGCTCCAGTGGAGTCTTGCTTCAAACTTTCAATATTATAATTAAATAAGAACATTAGAGCATCTGCTACATCTTCAGCGTGTATATAATGTCTTGATCCTGCAACTGTTTTTTCTGAATTTGCATGAACAGTAACTTTTTCATTATCTCTCACTTTTTTAATTACCATGGGAATATATTTTTCAGGATTTTGTCTTTCACCAAAAACATTCATTGTGTGAGTTATTAATGATGGTAGTCCATAAGTATTTTCGAATGCAACAACTAATTCTTCAGCACCAGCTTTCGTTGCAGAGTATGGGTTGGTTGAATTATATCTATCGTTCTCTTTATAATTTACTCCTTTAGGTGCAGGACCAAAAACTTCATCCGTGCTAAAATATGCAAATCTTTCAAGATTATTTAACTTTCTGGCGTAATCTAGTATATGTGCTGTACCAACGACATTATCCATCACAAATTCTAATGGGTATGTAATCGAACGATCTACATGTGAACCAGCAGCAAGGTGACTAATTAATTCGACTGATCCAATAAGGGCAGCAATTTCAGGATTAATTTCAGCTTTTAAATCATGATGAATTACTCGAACTCTTTTTCGTTCAGATTCGGGGTAAGACATTACAACTTCGTTTAATCTATTTAAATTGCCACTAAAATCTAATCTATCAAGAGTAACAATATGCCAGTCTGTAGTTGATAAAATTTTATCAATAACATGATGAGCAATAAATCCAGCTCCTCCAGTTATTAAAATTTTTTTACTCATTATCTTTCAAACTTTCTATAATATTTAAAATATGCTGTTCGGTAAGATAAGGATGCATTGGTAAACTAACAATCGTTTGTGATAAATTTTCTGAAACATGTAAATCCCCTTTTTCATAACCTAGATACTTGAAAGCATTCATTAAATGAATAGGATACTTATAGTATATCACTGATGGAATATTATTTAAACTTAATCGTTTAACAAGTTCATTTCTCTTATGATTTGAACCTAATACAATTGAAAAAAGTGCGTGCGCAGACTGATAGCCTTGTGGGTGATGTTGTGCATTATTTAAAAATTTTCTATAATTTGAATTAATAACATTTCTTTCTTTAAGTTCCTCATCAAAGATTGTAAGCTTTTCTAAAACAACTGCAGCTTGGATACTATCAAATCTCCCATTGAGACCAATTCTTTCACTATTATATCTATCAGTTTTAGTTCCATGAATTCTGATAGCTTTACATTCCTCTGCTAAACTATCATCATTTGTAAAAATTGCTCCGCCATCACCATAACAACCAAGAGGCTTAGCTGGATAAAAAGAAGTAGCAGCAACATCCCCAAACGTGCCAACCTTTTTATCTCTAATTGATCCTCCAAAACTTTGTGCTGCATCTTCAATAACTTTCAAGTTATATTTTTTGGCAATTTTATCAATCAGCCTATATCGTGCAGGCAATCCAAATAAATCTACAGGAATGATTGCTTTTGGCTTGAGATTTCCTTCATTAATTACTTTATTTATTTCAATTTCTAGTTTATCGCAGTCAATGTTGTAAGTGGATTCATAAACATCAACAAAGACGGGAGTTGCGCCAAGAATGGTTATGACTTCAGCGGTAGCAACATAAGTGAAAGGTGTTGTAAATACTGCATCTCCAGGTCCTATGTCCCAAGCCATTAAAGGTATTAACAATGCATCGGTTCCTGATGAACATGAAATGGCATGTTTTACCCCACAATAATCTGCTAACTTCTCCTCAAGCTCAAATACTTCTGGCCCCATAATGTATGCACCATGATCAAGAATTTTATTAATTCTTTTTTCAAGGGGTTTTCTAATGCGTTTTTGTTGAGTCTTTAAGTCTAAAAATTCCATAATTGGCTAATAAATTAATGAATTTATTATCTGAATGATAAAATTAATTAAAAATGATTTTTAAAAAAGATATTTATTAGAGAATGATTAGAAATTTGTAATGTTAAATAATCGTTTGTTTTT
>CESP01007607.1_pt1 | contig 28382 bp, 25 predicted proteins | sample 531211 | NCBI WGS metagenome assembly CESP01 (sample SAMEA2622074, study PRJEB7988) | marine metagenome | biome: marine biome (ENVO:00000447); feature: surface water layer (ENVO:00002042); material: "saline water (ENVO:00002010), including plankton (ENVO:xxxxxxxx)" | depth 5 m | reverse complement strand
CCGCGCAATCTTCAATTAAAAATAATTTTTTTTTTTTTGAAATTTTTTTTATTTCTTCAATATTTGCAATAATTCCATATGTATGAACCATTAAAATAGCTTTAGTTTTTTTTGTTATAGATTTTAAAATCTTATCTGTGTCTATGCACCATGAAGATTTTGATATATCTACTATTACTGGCTTTGCTCCAACACTTATTATAGCATTTATAGGCGCAGCAAATGAAAAGTCAGAAATTATAACTTCGTCTCCATATGTTACGCCTAATGTAGATAGTGTTAATTCTAATGCAGTAGTGCCATTTGAGGTGGTTAGGGCAAACCCATCTCCAATGAGTTTTTCAAACTCATTTTCAAATTTTTTTACATATTTGCCTTCAAAAGATAGCCAACCACTTTTTAAACATTCGTTAACGTATTTCTTTTCACTGTAGCCAATATCTAAGTTAAAAATATTAATTCTATTCATTAGTAAATGGTTTGTTTATTCTTTTTAAATTAAAATGAGTCAATAAATCTTAATTTTTCTAGTCTTAATCTCTTGTAATATTTTATTATAATTTAAATATAAATCACGTTTTGTACTAGAATTGTTTATAATTAAATCAGGGTTTTTTGGTTTAATAAATTTAATGTCAACCCCAACTACATTTTTAATTTTTCCACTAAATGCATTTTTATACAATTTTTTATAATCTCTTTTTTTAAGTATTTCTATTGGCGTATTAATAAATATTTCAAAGTAATTTTTGACATTTTTTTTACACCAATCTCTAAATTTTTGTGAAGTAATATTTGCTGAAATAATTATATTTGTTTTTTGATCAGAAAGATATTTAACTAAAGATGTAAGTCTAATTGCGTTAGTGTCCCTATCTTTTAACGTATACTTAATATCATCATGAAATATTTTTCTAAATTCATCACCATCAAAAAAAATAGTATTTTTTTTTTTATTTTTAAATTTTTTAAAAAAATATTTTCCTAATGTGCTTTTTCCACTAGCTGATATACCTGTTATCCAAACTACCATTAACTATTTTTTACAAATATAAAGCGGAGATCTCTTTATTATTTTAAAATATCCATTATTTTTGAGTTCTTCATCGTAAATTTTTTTATATCCGTCCCAAAAATTATCTACTAATTTTATTCCTCTTGGCTCAACACCAGATGCTATAAAGCCCATTAAAATATCCCAATCTGTAACTCTTAATTCTTCTTCCTCAATCTTTTTTTCAAATTTAAAATATTTTGGTAACATTTTGTCAGCTACCTCTTCTGTAAATGAATCAATTATTCTGTCTGTAGGAAAATTTTTATCTAAATTCCTTCCAATTTCGTATACGTTTAGCATGTGTTTTTCACTATTAGTTGTAATACTACAAAAAGAAGATGGCTTATCATTTAGACAATCTTTAAGATTCTTTAGTGCATTATCTTTATTTCCTGCGTGATAAACTACATTGTGACAAAAAACTATATCAAATTGATTCTTATATTTTTCTAGATTATCTATATCAGCAATCTCAAAAGTTTTTTGTGCATCTAATTCTTCGGTATTAACTTTCTCTTTTTCAACCATTGCTGATGAAGAATCTGTAAACGTAATATTAAGTTTATATTTTTTAAAATTATTTATATTTTTCTTCCAAAAAACTCCAGTTCCACAACCAACGTCTAGTATTTTAATCTCCTCATTACTTTTTTCGAATTCGGAAAGATCATATTGGCTAAATATCCATTCATGAAAACCAATTTGATTTTTAGTAAATTGATGAATTTTTATTCTAGCCTCTAGGTATTGAGTTGATTTATATTGTTTTTCTTTAAGGTATGATTTGTCAATTTTTTCAGCCATAATTTAAATTTTTTTTTTGGTTTATAAAATTTTTAGTAGTAATTATTTATATATAGTAAATATTATCTATATTTTCAACATCTCTTACAAAATCTTGCGGTTTTGAATTTTCATCAAATGGTAAAATGTATAAATCAGGCATTGACATTTTTTTCCACTCATCAAAACCAAAATTTTTTTTAAAATAAAATTTTAATATAATGCCTAATAAATTACCGTGAGTTACCAATACTAAATCATGTGATCCATTAGTAAATTCGTCCATTATTGTGTCTAAATCTTGTTTAATTCCATCAAAATGTTTTTTTTGTGAGTCATGTCCTTCAATAAAAAAATTTTCGTCTTCCCACATTTTTTTTATTATTTCATGTTTAGATAATTCCTTGGACTTTCCATGATCTATTTCCTCCAAAAAAGCCTTGGATTCAATCTCTATTTTATTGTTATGCTCTTTGAGAGTTGTAATACTCTGAATGGCTCTAGTAAAAGGACTAGAATAAACTTTAACATTATTGGATAACAAATAACTTAATTTTTTCCCTAAAGATTTTGATTGAGCAATTCCATCTTCATCTAATTTTCTTTCTTTATCTACCCCTCCCATTTCTGCTTTACAGTGTCTTATAAAAATAATTTTTTTCATAATAGTAATTTTATTTTATTAATTATTAAACTGTCTTTATAAAAATTTGAAATGAATGTCTATATAAATTCAATTCTATCATTAATTCATTGTCATAGGTTTTACAATTCTGTTAAAACAATCTAAATTTATATGATTTGAGCTTAATAAAATATTAAACAAATGTTCTCCACATCCAATAGCAGCAGGAAGACCAAGTTCTGCACTTCTTATAGACATATGAGAATTTGCTCCTCCATATTTTGTTACAAGTCCTTTAATTTGATGACTAAAAATCCAATCATACCCTGGATCGGCACTTTCTATTAATACTATTTTATTTTTCAATGAACCTTTGCTGCCTTCGTTTCTAATAATTATAGTTTGTCCATCTATATTTTTAGATGTAATAAAATTTGGTCTATTTATTTGATAGGGACTTATAAATGAATAACCTTCATTATAAATAATATGTGGTAATCTTAAAGCAACATCAATTCGGTGAAGATTTTTATTATTTTTTATATCTTTAAAAATACTTTTGACTAAGATTTTTTTTTTAAAAAAATTATTTATATCAGCGTGCGATAAATCTTCTCTAGAAAAATTATTTTTTTTTCCAAAGATAACTAACAAATCTAGAATGTGACTAATACTTTTAGTAAAAATAAATTTTGAATATTCACGTCCGACTATTGCATCTTCTATATAGCAAAATAGGTTTTTGTAATTAATTCCTTTAAAACCATTATTTTTTAAAAGCCTATTAATCTTAAGTTTTTTAGATTTAGATAATTTAAATTTATTAATTTTTTTTTCAGTTGATTTGGTTTTTTTAAAAGAAAAATATTTTTTTTCACTATATTTTTTCGATAGAATATCATAAGTGCCTGGTCTTAGATGGCCATATTTATTAAAAAAACTATTTTTGCTTAAATAACCTTTTTTATTTAAATTATTTGAATCCTCTAAAATTTCTGTTGTTACAGTTTTTAAACTTCCTAAGAAATTTTCTATTTCTTTTTCAGACAAGATTTTTAAATTTTTTAAAGAATCTATTAAGGCCTTTGCTATAAAACCATGTCTTGCCAAGATAGCAAAGGGTATAGTTCCATACAATTTACAATCTGAAATTATTTTAGGTATTGTTTTGATGTCCTTATTTTTATTAAAACTTTCTTGTTTTTTCTTTAATAAATCAATTTTTTTTAAAGTGTTTCTAACACTATGGGTGCTAGTATTTTTTAAACAATTTAGTGTAATATTTTTAAATTTTTCAATTAACTCTTTTTTTTCTTTTTTAGTTATTATGTTGCCAATAAGTTGCTTAATTTTGTACTCTATATCAAAGGAAAAAGTGGTTATTGCAATTTCAAATTCAATTTTATCATGAAGACTGGGGTTATTTTTTAGTTTCTCTATCCAAAAATTAACTAATTTTTTTTTTGTATTTCTTTTTAAATCATTTGGTAAAAAAGAATTAAAACTTAGTCTTGTATTGATGTAAGGATGACCTCCAAATGACTGCATTAAAGATTTTTCATTTGGATAATTATAGCCCATTATTTTTCTAGCTTTGCTCCAACTATCATCGGTTATTAGTTTCTTGTAAAGTGAATAGGATAGTTTTTTTGATATTGGTCCTATAATTTCTGCTGGATTCCAGTCAGGCATTTGACCAAATACATTAGTTTCACTTAATGAGTTGTTTTTTTTGAAAAATATTTTTTTAATTTTTTTATTTATCGAAATAATTCTTTTATCAAAATTTCTATATTTTTTGGCTATCCAGATTTTTTTAATTATGATTCTTCTAACTTGTAAAAGAATTGGTTTTAAATTTTTATCTATGGCAAATTCTATGTCTAGGTTATCATTCTTAACTTTTTTTTCTAATTCAATTACAGCTTTTAATAATATTTTAAATCTAGGTGATTTTAATAGGCTTGTTTTTTTTTTATATATATATAATAATTTATTAGAAAATTTCCCTGATCCTGAAGTTACAGTATCCGTTAAACCAGAAATATCGTCATAATTTATAACATAGTAGGGTGCTCCAGTATTTATATCCTTTGTAAATACTACGCCACTTAATAATATATTTGAAATCATCTGCTGAATGATGATTTCAGACTTATTAATATTTTTTTTTTGAAATTTATAACTTTTTATAACTTGTTTAATTGCTTTTATAATGTTCTCATTGTCGTTAGATAGTACATTAAGAACGCTAGTATATTTTCCTGCCTGAGAACTAGTTTTGCTATCCTCTAAAATTGCTGAAGACCTAATAGCAAGTCTTTTAATAAAATTTTTTTTTAAAAAGAAGTTATTTATATCTAATAAAATTTTAGATTTATTCTTGTTCCATTCACTAACTTTAAACACATAAGTAAGCGGTACTTCAAAGTTTTTTAGATTACCTTGTAATTTTAAAATTATTCCTGCTTTTGATAATTTTGTATATTCCTTCTTCATTTTAATTATTCTAAAATTTAAATTACTTTTTAATTTTTATTAAATAATTTGACCTTTTTGAATTTAAGTGTTTATTATTTTCATCAAATGGATGGTATTTGAAAATAACATCTCCAATACTATTATTAAAGAAACTTAGTATTTTATTTGATGAACCTAATATTTCCTCAGATGATTCAATATAATCTTCTGAAAAAACTTTTCTTATTTTTTTTCCATGAGAACTGCAAATGCTTATAATTCCATTATTTTTAGTAACTCTAATTAGTTCCTTTATCGATTTTTCAATTTCATTAGTATAAACTAAGACCCATCCAACAATAACAAGGTCAAATTTATCTTTATCAAAAGGTATATTAGCCATATCACCAAGAGTAATTAATTTTGAATAAGTGTGTAAATCTATTGACTCAATATTTTCAAGCTTAAAACCTACTGATAATAGTTTAAATATTTCACTTTCATTTCTTGGACCAACGCTCAAAACTTTCATTTTTGAAAAACGTAAGAAATCTATCGACCTTAATGGATGTATGTGGGTCATCAATCTTTCTCCTGTAAATTTTCTTACATTTATATAATAATCTTTAAGTGAAAAATGCTTAGTTAAATACCACATATTATAACTCTGGGCATTTTCTCCTGATTGTTTATTTTGGGCCATTTTATCTGGAATCTTATCTTGAGGATAAAGAGTTTTTAGACTTTTTTTAATATAAACAAAATACAAAAATCTAACATAAGATACAAAAAAAACTCCTAAGGGAATTTTTAAAAAAAATCTATAAAAATGATTTTTATTTAAATTTTTTATATTCATATTTAAAAATATTTAAGTTTTAATTGTATTTGTGTCTAATTGAGTGAGAAAGATGGTCAATAAATAATTTAATTGTTCTAAATACAGAGTATGGCTTAGCTAAAGAAGCAATTTTATCATTTCCTTCAAAGATATCCTCTCTACCTTCTAAATCTGAATTTTTTTCATTTGAATTTGGCGAAGCCAATAAAATAATTTGCATAATATCTCTATGTTTATTTGGAATACCTGCTTTATGAAAACATTGAGCTGAGGAAAATAAAAAACAGTCCCCTGCTTTTCCTGTATTTTTGTAAACTATAGGATCTTCAACATATTTGTATTTATTTCGATCTTTATATTTAAATTTTTTTATAAATTTTGAACTATTATTAATTGAAACAATTTCTAAAGGACCTTCAGTTTCACTTATATCCATCAAATTTACAAAAATTTTTATATATGTAAATAAATAAGCATCTTGGTGAAAATAATTTGAATAAATTTCTTTATTTTGTATTTCAGGATTATTTTCATTTTTTATTCTAAATATTTGTACATTATTAATTGTTACATTTGATTTATAATATTTAGATAAATCATTAATTGTTGAAGATAAACTTGAGTCTAAAAAACTTTTAAATTCTAATCTTTTATTATGCTCAACTACAAAATACTGTCTTTTGTCTATCTTTTCTCCAGGAACACTTTTTTTATTTTCTGAAATTTTAAAGCTATCTTTAAATTTATTTAAGCCTTCGTTTAAATTTATTTTTAGTTTTTCATAACCTTTATTATGAAAATTATAAATTTCCTCATTTTCTATTTTTTTTTTTACTATTAAAAATTTATAAAATTTATTAAAAAAAATATAACTCAATGGAATTCTTTGATTAAAAAGAAAAAGTGAAATTTTTAAAGATATATTGTTTAAAATTTTATGTATTTTCATTTTTTATCTATAAAATTTATTTTATTATTTTTAATTTCTAATATCCTATCACAATAACTAAACAAAGATAGACTGTGGCTTACAAAAAAAATAGTTTTTTCATTGCTTATTTTTCTTAAGTTTTCAAAAATTTTAATTTCAGTGTTTTCGTCAATTTGATTTGTAGCTTCATCAAATATTAGTATACTTGAATTAGTGTATAAAGCTCTTGCTATTGCAATTTTCTGTCTTTGTCCGCCTGAAATTTTAAAACCTTTTTCACCAATATAAGTATCAAGTCCATTTTCAAGTGAATTAATTAATTCCTCTAAATCTGCATTTTTAACAGCTTGTAACAATTTTTTTTCCTCAAATTCACTTTCATCTTCTCCAAAAGTTATATTGTATTTAATTGTATTGTCTAAAAGCAGTGTTTCCTGCGAAATATAGCCAATATTGAATTTAGTTTGATCGTTCATTATTTTGTTGTCAAAAAAAATTTTTCCTGAGGTAGGTTCAATAAGGCCAGTTAAAAGATTGATTAGGGTGCTTTTTCCTGACCCACTCTTTCCTGATATTCCTATCATATCTCCACTATTAATTTTAAAATTAATATTTTTCAATATTGGTAAACTTTGATTGGGATACGTAAGTGAAACATCAGAAAAAATTATATTTTCTTTTATTTCTAAAAAATCTTTTTTTAATAAATCATTTTCATTGTTCATCGTTTCGTCTTTTAACTCATTAGCAAGAATATCAACGGAAGGTAATGCGCTCTTGCAAACATTCATTGAAGAAATTATTCTTGTAGTTGATGGAAGCAATCTAATTGTTGCGACAGCAAATAAAGCTAGGGATGTTAAAATTTCTTTTTTTGAAACTCCTTCTGCTGACATATATATTGTAAAAGCACAAATAAAAATTATTACTATTATTTCACTAAAAATTTTTGGTACTTCATTATAAGTGTTAAACCAAGTGTTAAATTTTAGTGCTCTTTTTACATGGTACGAAAAATTTTTGATAAAAAAATTTTCTTTTTTAAAAATTTTTACCTCTTTAATAGCATTAAATGCTTCTAAAATTCCTTTCATTGATTTTCCTGAATGAAATATTTTTTTCTCACTCCATTTAATTAGTAACTTTTTAGATGCTATATAAAATAAAAAAGTAACAGAAGCAAAAACAACTAAAGATATTAGACTGGCCCAAGCGTAAATCAAAAAAATTAAAAATAGTATTCCAAAAAAAACCATTAGTTCAATTATTATGACGATTAGACAATTTAAATATTTCGCAAAACTAGAAGTTTCATGTCTTATATTTCTAATTTTTTCAGCGCTATTTAAAGAAATAACTTTAAAATATTTTTGTTTAATATAATTCTCAAAAAGTCTGGTTTCTAAATTATATACTAAATGGTTTACAAAATTATAACTCCACCATCTAATATAAATTAGAAAAATATTTTTAAATATATAAACTATTAAAATTAATAAAGTTAAAAATATTAATAAATTTTTAAATTCAAATAAATCAAGAAATAGATTAAAATGATTACCATATGGCAAATTATTTATATCTCCATCGATTATAAAACTTAAAAATGGTATTATTATCGCTATACTTATAGATTCAAGAATCATTAAAACAATAGTAAGTAAAAAAAATAATACAATCTTATATTTTTGACTTGCGGGTATTAAAGAAAAAAAATTTTTCATTAAGCTATTTTCTTTTTCTATAAAGATACTCTGCAATTTGAAAATCTAACTTATCATCAATATCCACAGATTTAATTTTTGGCATAACATAACAGAAAGTTTTATCATTAAGATATTTTTTATTTCTTTTTAAATAATTATAATTAAAAATATAAATTGAACCATTTGGAATATATAATTTTTTATTCTCTTGCCTATTTGTTTTTAATTTTTTATTAATAAATTGGGTAATTTTATTATTTTTCATTTTGTTCAGACACCATTCAATTGGTTTGTCATTTTTAACCACACTAACAAGTGTTTTTGCCTTTTTTTTAAAATATAGTTCAATAGATCGATTAATATCTTTAACCTCGGTCAATGGTGAAGTTGGTGCTAAAGAGATAAAATGGTCAATATTACTATTTTTTCTTAGTTTTTTAATTGTAAAAAAAAACGCATCTATAATCTTTGCTCTATTAGTTGATAGTTTTTTAGGTCTATAAAACGGAACTTCGGCTCCATATTTTAATGCAATTTTTGCAATTTTTTTAGAGTCTGTAGACACAATTACTTTATCAATATATTTTGATTTTAAAGCATTAGTAATAGTATAATAAATTAGTGGTTTTCCACAAAATAACTTTATGTTTTTATTTTTTAAATTTATACTTTTACCACGTGCTGGTACTATTGCTAAAATTTTTCTCATTAAAAATTCAGTAAGTTTATTGTCTTTTTATAATCAACCCAATTACCAATGTCATACCAAGATTTATTTGGGATTAAGTATGTGCCAATTTTATAATTTTTAGTTTTTACAATTTTTATAAGGTCATTTATATCGGTAGTTTTATTCTTGGGAATAAATTTTATTGCATTTGGATTAATTATATAAAAACCTGTATTGGCTAAATAGTTAATTTTTGGTTTTTCAGAAAGATTTTTTAAAGATTGATCTTTGTTAATATCACAAGATCCATATTGAAAAGTATTTTGAATTCTAGAAGTTGCAATAGTTAAAATATAATTTTTTTGGACATGATGTTTTAACATCTTTGAATAATCAAAATTAAAAAGCACATCACAGTTGGTAACAATAATTGGGTTTTTAGGTAAAGGTTTTAAGTTTTGTAAAGACCCAATGGTTCCTAAAGGTTTTTTTTCATAAATAAATTTTTGATGCTTGCTCAATTTTGTTTCTGAAAAAAATGCTTTTAAAATTTTACTTTTATAATTGATTGAGATGTTTATATTTTCAAATTTTTGTCTCAAAAACTTTTTGATAATATGTACAATAACTGCCTTTCCCTTAACTGGAACGAGAGGTTTTGGTAGTATTTGTGTAAATGGTTCAAGTCTTGTACCTTTGCCACCTGCCATAATTACTACTGGATTATAGTATTTAATTTTTTTTTTCTTTTGAAGATCTAAATTATCATCAATAAAAAATATATCTAAAATTTTTTTATTTTCATCTATAATTGGAATTAAATCTATTTTTTTTTTAAATAAGTATTTTAGTTTTTTTTTTGTAAGTTTTTTTTTATATAAAAATTTTGGCTTTTTATTACAAACTTTTCTAATCTTAGTTCTGAGATTTTTTTTAAGTAAAATTGATTTTCTAAGGTCGCCATCTGTAACTGTACCAATTAATTTATCCTTATCTAAAACTATTAAACATCTTGAGCCCGTTTTTTTTAACTGTTTTAAGGCATTTTCTATTGTTTGTTTTGATTGTATTGAAACTTTTTTAACTTTATTTTTCATAATTTAAATTTTAAATCATTAAATTTCTTACCGAATTTGAATTTTTTTAATTTTACTTTTACTAGAAAATTAGAAATTTTTTTAGAAGCATTACCGTCACCATATAATTTCTTTGAAAAAATTCTTCTATTTTTTTTTAAAATTAATGCTTTTTTTATAGCAGAAATAATACTTATTTTGCTGGAATTACAAGACAAAACTGACCTTCCCATTAATCTGCCTTGCTGTCTTTTGCCAATATTAACTGTTGGTATATTTAAATATGGAGCTTCTATAATTCCGCTAGATGAATTACCGATTACTAACTCTGAAATTTTTAATAATGACAAATAATTTAAATGACCTAGTGAATTAAAATAAAAAAAATTACTTCTTTTGTTACAATAAGACTTAATTTTGTTAGTTATCAAATTACTAAATTTATCGTGATTGGGTAACGTAAAAATTATATTGTAATTAGTAAAATTTGACAATGATTTTAATAAATTATTAATTTCATAAATACTTTTTTTTTTACTTAATGTGACGGGCTGGTAAGTAACTATAAATATTTTTTTATTTAAGTTTACATTTAATGAAAGTTCTAGCTCTTTCTTATTCAAAAAATTAATTTTTTTTATCAAGTCAACAGAGGGTGAACCACTTAAAATTACATTTTTTGGTATCTCTCCCATTTGTATAATTCTTTTTCTATATGTTTTATTTGAAGCGAAGTGAAAGGTTGACATTTTAGTTACCGAATGTCTTATGTAATCATCAACTACATAGTTTGTATTTTCCCCTCCATGAATATGTGCTATGGGAATATTATGAAATAATCCTGAAATACATATAGAAAATAATTCATGCCTATCACCAACAATTAAAATTAAATTTGGTTTTTTCTTTTCTAAATATTGAGAAATTTTTTTAATCCCTATCGAAATAGTTTCGCATATACTGTCATCGCCAGTCATTTTATTAAGAGTTTTTATTTTTTTTATATTTTTAAAGCCATCTTTTTTAATTTCAGAAATAGTATTTCCAAAATAAGAACTTAGATGTGATCCGCTAGCCATAATATCTAATTTAATATTTTTATTTTTAGAAAGATTAAATATAATTGACCTTAATATTCCATATTCACTTCTAGAAGCTGTAAAAATTAATATTTTTTTTTTCATTAAATTTTAATAGGTTTGCCTTTATTAAAATTGTATTTGGCTTTAAGGTTTAATAATTTTTTCCAATTTGATGCTGGTATGTACTTTCCAGGTCTTAAAGTAATCAAGTTTTCTTTAGAAAATTTTTCACCTTTAATTATTTTTTTTTTTGCAAAAATTGACTTTCTTGCATATTTTTTGTTTACATTTTCTCTTTTGCTTACAAGCTTATCCTCATTACCCATTATACTTTTGATACTTTTTAGCCTGCTAATAAATTTTTTTAGATTTTTTATATTCAAACTGGCCTTATGATCGGGGCCATAAGACTTATTATTTAAAGTTACATGTTTTTCTATAATTTCTGCTCCAATAGCGACAGCGCAAGTAGAGGCTGTAAAGCCTTTCGTATGATCAGAATATCCCACAGAGCATCCCAGCTTTTTTTTTAAATATAATATTGACAAAATATTGGCTTCATTTTCAGGAGTCGGATATTGTGAATTACAATGTAAAACGGTTATTTTACTTTTAGAAGTGCCTGATTTTATCAATATATCTAATGCTTTTTTTATTTCTTTTAAGGTGCTCATTCCCGTTGATAATATTAGTTTTTTATTCAACTTTCCTAAATGAACAAGATAAGGAATATTATCAATCTCAGCTGAAGGTATTTTAATGGTTTTTAATTTTAATTTTTTTAACATATCTATACTTTCCAAATCAAAAGGCGATGAAATAAATTTAATTTTTTTCTTTTTACATTCTTTAATTAGAATTTTGTGTTGAAAAAAATTTAATTCATATTTTTTTAATAATTCATATTGATTTTTAATTAATTTAGACCTTTGATATTTGGCCAATGATGCTTTCGGTGAAACTAAGCTATCTGTTTTATAAGATTGAAATTTTACATAATCAGCTCCTGATCGCGATGCCAATGAAATTAATCTTTTGGCTAAAGAAATATTACCGTTATGATTTATACCTACTTCAGCAATAAAAATCGGTTTCTTCATTAATATATTAAATTTTTTAAATATTATAAATATTATGCCTGCTATAAATATTAGGATTATCTCTAAACCATTTTACTGTCTCTCTTAATCCATCTTTGAAACTAATTTGAGGAGCGAATCCAGTAACTTTTTTTAATTTATTATAATTACAAGATAAAATTTGAACCTCTGAATTATCTGGTCTAAATCTTTTTTTATCAATTTCTAAATTTACATTTGATCCGGTTATACTTTTTAAAGTGTCGAAAATTTGTTTTATTGAGTAATACTTAGTCGATCCAATATTAAATACCTCTCCTTTAGTTCTTTTAGATTTCATTAACAAATACAATCCCCTACAAATATCTGTAACATGAGTAAAATCTCTTTTTGTAGAAACATTTCCCAACTTAACAACTTTATTATTAATCATTTGAGTTATAATTGTGGGAATTATCGCTCTTAAAGATTGTCTTGGCCCGTAAGTATTAAAAGGTCTCGCGATTGTTATATCCATATCGTATGTGTAATGAAAACTGTCAGCGATAGCATCTGAGGCAATTTTTGAAGCACTATAGGGAGATTGTGCTTTTTTAGGATGATTTTCATTTATCGGCGTATATTCTGCTGTACCATATACCTCACTAGTTGAAAGCTGAATAACTTTAGAAACTTTATTTTTTAAAGCTCCTAAGCAAATATTATAAGCGCCCTGTGTATTAGTTTCGAAACAATTTTGATAAGATAAATATGAGTATGGAATAGAAATTATTGCTGCCAAGTTAAAAATTACATCCTTATTTTTTGTAATTTTGAGGCAATAATCCTGATCTCTAATATCTCCACTTAATATTTTTAAATTTTTATTTTTTTTTCCATTAAGCCACCCAAGATTATTAAAAGAGTTATAGTAGCTTAAAGCTGTTATTTTGTTGTTTTTTTTGATCAAATAATCGACTAAGTGAGAGCCGATGAAACCATCTGCACCTGTAATTAATATATTCATGATTTAATAATTATTAAATTATATAATTTCCTATATACACAATAAAAATATAATTATTCAATAAAATAATAATTATAAGATTTAAATTTTCAACGAAAATATTAATATAAGTATATATATTTAGATAATGAAAAAAATTATTGTCAGTCAAAGTATATTATATGACAAAAAAACTAAAACTTTCAAAGATACTTTGGATTACAGGCTTATAAAATTTCTACATAAAAATAATATAATAGCATATCCATTTCCAAATTACGATTTAAACGAAAAATTAATTTATAAAATAATTGATAATTATTTTAGGAAAGATAATTTTCTTGGCTTTATACTTTCGGGTGGAAATGATATAGGTGAATTTAAAAAAAGAGATAAAACCGAAAACTCAATAATTAAATTCTGTAAAAAAAAAAAATTACCTATATTGGGTATTTGTAGAGGTATGCAAATGCTTTCTCACCACTATGGTGGAACCCTTAGAAAAATTAAAAATCATGTTAGGACTAGACATGAAATATTTAGCTTAATTAATAAAAAAAAAATTATAGTAAATAGTTATCATAATTGGGTAATAAAAAAATGCCCAAAAGTATTTAATAAATGCTTTTTTACTAAAGATGGTTCTTTAGAGTCCATCAAACATAAAACTTTACCTATAGAAGGTTGGATGTGGCACCCAGAAAGAGAAGCAAAGTATAGCAAATATGATATTCAAAATTTTAAAAAACTTTTTAAAATTTCTTAGAAATGAAAGTAATTATTTTATCAGCTGGCAGAGGTAGTAGAATTAAAAAATTTACAAATTTAAAACCCAAATGTTTCATCAAAATAAATAAAAAAAGTATTTTAGAAAGACTTTTAGAAACTTTTGAAAAAAATCATTTAAAAGATATATCTGTCATAATTGGCTATAAAAACTATCTATTTAAAAAATTTAAATTTAAAAAAATTTTAAATAAAAACTGGAAAAATACAAATATGGTTTATAGTTTGTTTCTGGCAAAAAATATTTTGCTAAAAAATTCATGTATAGTTTCTTATTCAGATATAATATTTGATCACAAAATAATTAAAAAATTAAAGTCTCATAAAGGAGAAAATTTAATACCCTACAATTCTAATTGGAAAGTTAATTGGAAAAGAAGATATAAAGACCCTTATTCGGATTTAGAAAAGTTCATATTTAACAGTAAAAAAGAGGTTGTAGAAATTGGTGGAAGTGTAAGATCATACAATCAAGTTATGGGTCAGTATATGGGAATCTTAAAATTTTCAAGGAGTGTCTCTAAAAAACTCTTCGAATTCTATAAAACATTACCAAAAGACGAGAAAATGAAAATTTCAATGACTGATTTTTTACAAAAATTTACAAACGAAACTAAATTTAAATTTAAAACTTTAAAAATGAATTATGATTGGCATGAAGTAGATACTTTTAATGATTTTAAAGTTGCAAAAAAGTATTTAAAAAAATGATAAACCAAAATTGTTCCGTAACTAAATGAATATAAAAAAAAATAATAAAACAATTTTTTTTCCAATTGAGATAAAGACCAGAGAACTTTTGCCTAAATTATATTTAGTAAATAAATCTCTAAATGAAGGTTTTAATTGCTTCATTGGAGATAAAATAGGTATAAATAGAGCACTTAATTATTTTAGTCCAGGCACATATTTTTATAAATCAATAAATGTATTTGACAATCTAAGAATTAAAAAAATTATATCAAAAGGTAATCATTACGTCGCGCTGGATGAAGAAGGTGGATTTGCTTTTGAAAAAAATTCTGATCTAAAAAATTTTATAAATTTAAGAAGTAGTTATGAAAATGTAAAAATAATTGATTTATTTTTTAATTGGGGAAAGTTTGATTTTCAAGCTTATAGGAATATTTATAAAGAATTTAAACAAAAGTTTATTTTAACTGGTGGTCCAAAAATAAACCTATGGACAAAAAAATTTGTTAAAAAAATTTATAATAAAGAAATCGAGTACATTAAACAAAAATATGGAGAAGACTTCATATTTATAACTGGTTCAAGTTGGTCTAATAAATCGGAAGCTTTAAAATCTTTTCGGTTAAGTACTAGAAGTTATAAATTTAAAAAAAATAATGAAAAAAAAAAACGAATCGAATTATTGTTTAAAGAAGTTAAAGATTTCAAGACTTTTGGCAAAATGATAAAATATATAATTCAAAAAAATCCAAATAAAAAATTTATAATACGCCCCCATCCAGCAGAAAGTATTAGAGATTGGGAAAAAGTTCTAAATAATAAAAAAAATAATAATTTTAGTATTATAAAAAAATTTGATGCAACTCCTTGGGTATATTTAGCCAGTCAGCTTATACATAATAAATCTTCTGTCGTTTTGGAAGCTGTAATGCTAAAAAAAAAAATAATTTCTTTCAGATCAAGGATAACTAGTAGAGATTTTGTAAATAAATTTGGTTATATTGCAAAAAACAAAATTCAGGTCAATAAATATTTATCAAAAAAATTTTCATCTTTTACAATTTCAAAAAAAATGAGAAGAGAACTTAACTATAAATTATTAAATTCTAATAATAAAGAAAATGCATGTAATAATATTCTTAAAAATATAAAAAAAATTCACAAAAGAGAGAATAGTTATAGTATTTTTAAAATTTACTTATTTTCTCTTATGTTTTCAATATATGATAATTTTAATTATTTTTTTGGATTTAAGAAATTAAACAGTTCATTAAAAAAAACATTAGATGATAAACTTAAAGGAGGTATAAAGAAAAAAGAAATTGTTAATACCTTAAATAAGTTTAAAAAAAATGACTATAAAGTTATTAGAATTTCATCAAACAGTTATTTTGTATCTATTTAATTAGCAATTATTTGACAATATATATAAAATTAAATAAAAGATTTTCAAAATTTTTCAGCATCACCATAGGATGAAAAAAAACTTATATATATTAATTGAAAATACAAAAAGAGAGTTAGATTCAAAATTATTTCTATCTCTTAAGTTGCTACAAAAAAACTATAATGTAATTGTTGGCCACAAAGGTACCATGTGGAACCTATTTCCATATTTAGAACCAGGAATTGTCTTTTTGAAAAGTTATGGTCCTAGAAATAAAAAAATAATTGAATATTTAAAAAAAAGAAATTTTAAGCTTGTTTGTTGCGATGAGGAAATGATTGCTCCACTTGATATTAAAACTACAATTTATCATAGAAATGATTTGACAAATTTTGAAAAATTAGATTTATTATTTACGATAGGAGACGAGGACACAGATGTGTTAAAAAATTTAAATAATAACAGTCAAAAAATCCACAAAACTGGAAGTCTTAGGATTGATATACTTAAAGATCCAGTAAACAAAATTTTTGAAAATCAATCAAAAGAAATTAAATCAAAATATGGAGAATTCATCTTATTAGCAACAGGATTTCCAAGAGCTAATCCTTTAAACCAGGATCCGTATAGTGGAATGGATCATGTTTTTAATATGATAGTTACTGGTCATAATCCTGAGGAATTACTGTACACGCCACAATTTTTGGAAATTGGAAAAAAATTAATTAGCTTTCAGAGACATATGATGGAAATGTTTATTTACTTAATTATAGAATTCAACAAAAATTATCCAAATAAAAAAATTATTATAAAACCTCATACATTAGAAAAAGTAGGTTTTTGGAAACATGTGGTAGCTAAAAGAAATCTAAAAAATATTGAGGTTATTGATGATCAAGAAAAATCAACCATACCATGGATACTTGCATCTGATTGTATTTTAACTTCAAATTCAACTATAGCCGTAGAGTCTTTTGTATTAAAGAAAAAATGTATAAATTATTTACCAAATGAAGATTTTTGGAAAGTAGAAAAGCAACTACTTAAGGATACGTCATTAGTTATTAGGAATCAGGATAAGTTAATAGAGGCGCTAAAAAATTTAGATAGTATGAATACTGATTATTTAAAATCAAATACTGAAAATTATGTAAAAAATTCTTCAAATGAAAGCTTTGCAATTAATATAATTCTCAATAAACTTGAGAAACTTGATATTAATTTAAGCAAAGGCGAGATATTAAATATTAATAAAAAAATATATTTAATTTATTTAAATTTTTTTAGAAAAGTTAAAAACTTTATAAAGAAATGTTTATTTTTTAAAAATACAAATTATGAATATAAAATGCATAGAAATAAAATGGGTAATATATTTGTTTTAAAGAATATTCAAAAAAGAACAATAGAAATTGGAAAAATTTTAGGTGTGAAAAATCCTAAAGTTAAACAAATTATACCTTTAGTATTTAAAATATACGAATAAAAAAATATTTAATGACTTTATTTTAAATTAAATGCTCAATAAGAAAAAGATTTTAGTTATAATTCCGTCTAAAGGAAATTCAAAAAGACTTAAAAATAAGAATATTTTAAAAATTAATGGGGTGCCGCTGGTTATAAGGGCGGCAAAAGAAGCCTTAAAATCTAAATATGTTGATGAATTGTTTGTTTCATCAGAATCTAAGAAGATATTAGATATTTGTAAAAAAAATAATATAAATACTTTAATAAGACCAAAAAAACTTTCTAGATCATCTACTGAAAAACAAGAAGTTGTTATCCATGCTACAAAATACTTTAAAAAAAATTATTTTAAACCCAAAATTGTTATTTCTCTTCAGTGTAACTCACCTGAATTTAATTTTAGAGATTTAGACAATGCCTTATTTTTTTTTGAAAAAAAACTTCATCCAAATGCAGAAATTAAGGAAGTTATTTCAATTAATAAAGATAATATACAAAATGCCGGCTTTAGGATTTTAACATATAAAGCAGTTTTTCAAAAAACACTAAGTACAAAGATTGGTGTTTTCATTACTAATTATTCTGATATTCATACCTATAAGCAATTTTTAAAATCAAAAAAAAAATTAGAAAAAAATGAAAAAAAAATATAACATTTTTTTTTTTATTTCTGACGAAGGATATGGACATACTGTTAGACAAAGAGCAATAATTAAAGAATTTATAAAAAATAAAAAAGTTGAGTCGATTACTGTTTATACATCAAAAACTATAAAAATTTTAAAAGAAGAATTTTTAAATAAAATTAATTATAGAGACGTTTTTAATAATATTAGAACAAAAAAAAATAGCTTAGGTCACCTACAAATTAAAGAAACCACTAAACTATTAGATGGTTGGGAAAAAAAATCGAAAACATGGTTAAATAAGAGATTAAAAGAAAATATAAAAGCAGATTTCATAATATCTGATTTTGTTCCCGAGGCTTTTGAGTTAGCAAAAATGCTAGGGATTAAATCTTATGGGGTATGTCATTTTACTTGGGATTGGTTATATACAAAAATTCTTAAGAAAAGAAAAAAACTTAAGTTGATGGAGAGTTATATTAAGAAAGCAGATAAAATTTTTTTTCCTCCTCTTACAGAAAAAGAAATTTTAAAAAAATATAAAAAAAAATCTCATAATATTAATTTTATACTTACCGAATTTAAAAAAAAGAAAGAAACTAATAAAAAAATTGTTGGTATCATTATGGATAATGGTACAAAATCTAATTCTAAAAATATTGTGAATATTCTTCCTTATTTAAAAAAATTAAATAAAATAAAATTTTATATTCAGGCTGATAATTTTATAAATATCCCATTGCTATATAAAATTGCCAAAGAGTCAGAAAATATTGAGTTAATATATGGTAATAAAAATATTCACTCTAAGGTTCCACTTTCAAATTTTGTAATTGCAAGAGGCGGCTTTAATACTATTAGTGAGTGTCTTGTTCTAAAAAAACCATCTTTGCTAATTGAAGAACCTAATAACCCAGAAATAAAAAAAAATTTGAATTCTGTTTTTAAAAGAAAATACTCAGTTCCTCTTCTGGCAAAAGATTTATCAAAAAATATTATCCCTAGACTAAATAAATTTTTAGATGAGGAATATAATCCTTTAAAAAAGAGATTAAATGAATTAAAATTTGAATCTAATGGTGCCAATCAAGTTTATAAAGAAATTTTAAAAGATATTGAAAAATGACAAAAATTATTGCTGAATTATGTCAAAATCATAATGGGGATAGAAATATTTTAGATGAAATGATTTCTGCTGCTGCAGAGAATGGTGCTGATTATGCAAAAATTCAATCAATGCACTCAACTGAACTAACACACCGTGAACGATTTGATAATGGATTAATAGAAGGTGGCAAGGTTAAGGTTATAAAAAGACCATATAAAGATGAGTATGAAAGATTAAAAAAGTTAGATTTGGAACTTGAGGACCATTCATTATTTTTAAGTTTATGCAAAAAATATAAAATTTTACCATGCACAACAATATTTTCTTTATCTAAAATTAAGATGATTTCTGAACTAAAATTTGAAACAGTAAAAATTGCAAGTTTTGATTGTGCATCACATAGATTAATTAAAGAAATAACAAAATTCGATTTTAATCATATAATTGTATCTACTGGAGCCACATACGACAGAGAAATTGAAGAAACTGCGTCAATATTAAGAGAAAGTAAAAAAAAATTTACACTATTGCACTGTATTTCAATTTATCCAACTCCGCTTGAAGAAGGACATTTGGAACGAATAAATTATCTAAGAAATTTTTCAAAATCTGTAGGATTGAGTGATCATTCAAATCCTGAAATAAATGACAATATACTTTCGGCAATGGCAATGACTTATAAAATAGACTTTATAGAAAAACATTTTACTATCCTAGATAAAAATAAAAGCAAAGATGGTCCTGTATCTGTTAACCCTTCTCAACTTAAAGAACTCTCTAATTTAACTAAATTATCAAAAAATCAATTGACTGATTATGTAAAAAATAAAATACCTAATTATGAAATATTAAGAGGTATGGCAAATAGAGATTTATCAGATCTTGAACTTTTAAATAGAGACTATTACCAGGGAAGATTTGCATCAAAAAATAATAAAAATAAAATAGTATATAATTGGGACAAAGAATCTGATTTTTAAGAGTTAAAAAAAAAATAAAAACTTTTGATTAATGTCAATAAATAAAATTTCAAAAAATTCTTATTTTAAAAGATATAATAAATGTATTTATTGTAATTCAAAAAATTTAAAAAAAGAAAGAATACAAATTCATTTAGAAAATTTTTATCTTAAAGCAATTAAATCAGATTTAAATTTATCAACTAAGCAATTAAAAAAAATGAAAGTACATAAATGTCAAAATTGCAAAATTTTGCAATGCAATCCTTGGTTTTCTGAGAATATTGCAAGAAAAATTTTTTCAAATATTTACGGACAGCATAATAGAAGTTGGTCTAACTTGATCAAATTTATGAAAATAGGAATTACACCAAACCATGGCTTGCTTTTTACAATGTTAAAAAAATATATCAAAATTAATAATTATGCAGAATTTAATAGTCCGTTTATGGGCTTAATGATGGATTTCTTTTCATTAGAATATAAAAAAAATAAGTTTTTTTACAAAAATATATTTTCAAATACATTGAATTATCTATCTGCAAGACAAGTGGCTGGAAAAAGTATTTATCAGCAAAGGATAAGTAATCAAAAAGCATATAAATTTTTAAAAATGTGCAATAGTTTAAAAAAAAATAACTCTATAAAGATAAATAAAAAAATTAACAAATATCTATTTATTGATAACTCAAGTTTATCCTGGGGTCAAAATGACAATTTTAAATCAGTCAATAGTAAATCTTTCGCATCAGAATTATTTGATTTGCAAATTTTAGATTTAAATAAAAAAAGAAAAAAAATAAAAATTGATTTATTTGGAATTTTTCATACACTTGATCATACACTTGATCCAAATAAAATACTTAACTTTGCATTAAATAATAGTGATTATGTTTTGGTTTATTGTCATGTTGATAAATGGTTAGAAAAACAACACTTATTTTCACTAACCAAAGATTTTATGAAATATCTTAATTATAAAAAAATCTACACTTATGATATGACACATATTATTGAAAAAAAATTCAAATCGCCTGAATTATATTTTTTGTGTTCCAAAAAAAAGAGATATATAGATAAAATAAAAAATAAATGAGTAAAAAAATTCTAAAACTTGGTGATAATATTAAAGGAACCAATGCTAATTGGAAATTTACTGGTAAGACTGCCAAAAACTTTGATAATCATATTAAAAAATCTGTTCCATTATATGACTGGTCCCATGATATTTCGTTAAAATTATCAGATTTTTTTTTAAATGAAAAAACAAATGTATATGACCTCGGTTGCTCAACTGGAACTTTTTTAAATAGTCTCGCATTAAGATCAAAAGAAAGAAAAAACATCTACTATGGTGTCGATGAGATAAAAGATATGTGTAAAATTGCTATAAAAAAAAATAAAAAAAATAAAAATATAAAAATCGTAAATAAGAAAATTGAAAAAGTAAAATTTAAAAAAAGCTCTTTAATAACATCGTTTTATACTATGCAATTTATTCATTCATCTAAAAGACAAAATATTTTTAACAAAATATATAAAAATTTAAATTGGGGAGGTGCATTTATATTGTTTGAAAAAGTTAGAGCTCCAGATGCTAGATTTCAAGATATGACAATGCAAATTTATAATGATTATAAAATTGAACAAGGATTTACTAGCGAAGAAATAATATCAAAATCGATGAGTTTAAAGGGTGTGATGGATCCATTTAGTAGTTCAGCAAATTTTGATATGCTAAAAAGAGCAGGATTTAAGGATATAATGACTGTATTAAAATTTTTAAATTTTGAAGGTTTTTTAGCAATAAAATAAAAATGTTTTTTGTTTATTTTTTAAAAATAAATACATCCAATTAATCTTAGTTTACAGTCCTTTGATATTGAGCAAAAGTACAAATTTATTTTTTATATGATATTATTTGATATTCCTAATTTTTTTAGCCCATCTTTTGTTAAAATTTCCTTTAGATAATCTGAATTATTTTTTGCATTTTCTCTTAAAAATATTTCAAGGTTAATTAATTTAAAAATTTCCCTAAATGAAAGTTTATTTTTAAATTTAATTAATTTTAATATTATAAAGTTATCAAAATTCCAGAAATTTTTGTTAGAAATAAATTTTCCATAATTTCTTGTACCTTCTTTATCTTTATTAAGATATTTGCCATATTTTTGGATTGCTAATTGTCTTAATATAAATTTATTTTTAAATTTATTATTTTTCGAAATTTTAAACTTTCCCGGGAGATTTAAACAAAGTTCTACTAGTTCTAAATCTAAAAATGGGTTTCTCATTTCAATTGACTCGTACATTGAATACTCGTCAGAATGAGGTAATGGACAAGACTGTAAAAAATATTCTGTATCTAGTAAAGAATTAGTAATAATTTTTTTTTCCAAATTATTCTTTATAAAATTTATTTTTTTTGAAATCTTTTTTTTTGAAAAAATTATATTTTTATAAAATTTACTAATAATTTTCTTATTAGAATTATATTTTGTGTTAAGAATTAAAATATCATGCAATCCATAAATATTTTTTTTATATAGAGATTTAAAGAAAGAATTGTATCCACAAAAATATTCATCTACACCGTCACCTCCTAAAATAACTTTAATTTTTCTTTTCTTTGCAATATTGCACAATATACCCATTGGCGGACCACTTGCCCATCTTGCTGGGGTACAATTGTATTGTATAAGTTTAATCAAATATTTTAAGTATTCATTTTTGTTTTGCTTAATAAAACAAACATTTTTTTTATTTATTTTATTATTTTCTAATATTTTTGGGACTTGTCTTGATAATTTTTCGATTCCTTTTGATGTATTTGTTAATACATAAATTTTTTTATTTTGTTTATATGCATATTTTGTAACTAAAGATGAATCAATTCCACCACTGCAAGTTACCCCTATTTTTGTATCACTTATTAAATGTTTTTTGACAGCCTTTTCAATTTTTTTATCCAATAATGAAATAATTTGTTTTTCATTCATTTTATTGAGTATCAAATATTTTTTTTTATTAAACAAATCTATTGCATTGAAATATTTTTTTATTTTAATTTTATCTTTATAATAATAAAGATAACTTCCAGCAGGTAATACAGAAATTTCTTTAAACAATGTTTTATTTATTTCAATTAATCCATTAACTTCGGAACTCAAGTATTGAATAATAGACTCTTTATTAATCTTTTTTTTTTCTAGTTTTCTTAATATTGGTCTAATATTAGTAGAAGCTAAAAATTTATTTTTTGATTTATGATAATAAAAGGGTTTTTGGCCAAAATGATCCCTTGCACAAAATATCTTTTGCTCTTTGCTATCATAAAATATGAAAGAAAACATTCCTTGAATAATTTTAAGAGATTTTTCAATTCCTTTAAAAATTATTAATTTAAATAAAACTTCTGTATCAGAAGTGGTATTAAATTTTACGCCCTCATTTTTTAATAGATTTTTTATTTCTATGTAATTATAAATCTCACCATTAAAAATTAGATAATATCTTTTTTCTTTATCTGTGAATGGCTGATCTGACCTTTCATTTCTATCTATTATTGATAGCCTAGAAAAGAAAATTGAAAAATTCGGTTTCTCAATAAACTTAAATTTGTCTGGTCCTCTTCTCTGTAAGTCAGACTTTAATTCTTTAATTTCAATTATATTTTTTTTTCTTAGTTTTTTAGAGGTTTCAAAAAAAAATCCACACACTTAAAATAATCACAAACTATTAAAAAAATCTATTCGATAAAAAGAAATAATTATATACATAATTTTTCAATTTGTTTTTTTAATTTTAAATAATTAGATTTGTTTTTTCCAAACACTTTATGATCAAACATTTTTTCATTTTCTAGTGAACTTTTATATATTCTACCAAATTTATTTTTATCTGTCACATGACTCGTGTTTCCATAAACCTTTTGATTATTTATAGTAGGTACCATATTTTTTTTAGTGAATGTTAAGTTCAATTTTTTATAAACTTTTTTTAAGTATTTTGGGTTCTTTATTATTTTTTCGTATTTTACAAAAATAAATTTACCAGGATATTTTTTATTTAAAACATAATAATCATTTACCTTATGATACCAGTGCTCCCATAAATCTTTAAAAAAAATTTTATTTACCTCTAGAGAATTAAATCTTGATTTAGAATAAGAAAAATAAAAACTCTCAAAATTTCTTATTGGTACAACAATTTTTATATCATCTAATTTAGAGCATAAATAATCTAATTCTCTTCTTATGCCAGAAGATGCGAAAAGATAATTTTTATATTTTTTTTTAGGGTTCAAAAGATAGCTAGAGGCATCAAGATATGAATTAAAAATATTTTGAAAATTTATGTCTTTATTTTCTAGATTTTTTTTCAGTTGATTTTCAAATTTTTTATAATTTAGTTTAGGTTTAAAATTTGGATAATCTATAATATGTCCAGTATTTGGTTTTTTTTTACCAGGTGTTTTGGAAAAAAGTTTATCTGTCTTTTTTATTTCATTTAGTAACTTCCATTTATTACCAAAACTTTTTTTTCCCTCTGTTGGTTGTACAGATGAATTTAAAATTGTTTTAAAAGGTTTTTGGAGTTTTTTTAAAAATTTATGTTTTCCCAATGTTTTAAATTGCGTAAAAAGAATTCTAATCGTATCATCTTCACCAGGTATTTTTGGTAACTCTTTTGTTCCATCAAATAATGAAATCATCAAATGATTTCCATTTCTAGCAGGTCCAGAAATAATTATTAATCTTTTATCTAACTTTTTTAGTGAATTAAAAAATTCAAAATTGGTATCAAAATAACCAAATTTAGAATATTTTCTCTTTTCATGCTTATAGAATAATTTTGTTTTGTTTAGTTTAAACATAGCAATTAAAAAAATGTTTTATAGTTTGAATATTTAAAAAAGCAAGATCTTATTTCTATATTAATAATTTATCATATCTAAAAAGTTACACCAAATTTTTCTTTAAAATTCTTATAAAACATATAAGTAGAAAAGTTCATAAATAAATGAAAACTTGATTCATTTTCTTTTTTTGTAAAATTATTAAAACGTTTAATAAATTTTCTATAATCCAAAACTTCATACTCTTTAAAATCTTTTGAACTTATATTATCTAAAATAAATTCTTTAAGAACTGATTTTAACCAAATACTTTGTGGATCTGTTATTGCTTTTTTCTCTTTTAAAAAAAAATTTTTATTTGTAATTTTACCTGTAACTTTTTTTGAAATATATCTTTCAATTCCATTATAAATTTTATGTTCATTTTTTAGATTAAAACAAAATGTTGATAGTTTACTATCTAAATAGGGCACACGATTTTCAATACCATTAGACATGCTTAATCTATCTGAATATTTTAGGCTTCTTGTTAAATTTATATAGTCTATATCAACTAATTGTGAACGTTGAAGAAAGTTTAATTTATTTTTTTCTTTTTGATCGTCTGCTCTTTTAGATACCAATGATTTTAAAAAATTTTTTTTAAAATATTCTAAGTTTAAAAAAGGCTCACAATTCTTTAGCATATTAAATTGATCTTTAATTGTTTCTATATAATTAAAAAATTTTTTTGGATTTCTCTCTAATAATAAGTTGATAAATTTATTTATATCTGATTTTTTTTTGATTTGATCCAGGTAAAAATGAATAAGATTGTATTCGTATCCTCCTAAAATTTCATCTCCGCCTGAACCCTCTAAAACAACAGCAATTTTATCTTTTTTCATTTCCCTCAAACATTTATGATGGCCAAAAAGTCTTATTGATGTAAAGGGTGATTCTAATCTTAAACACATATTATTAAAATCTTCTATTACTTCATTTGGTTGAATTAATAATAATTTGTTTTTTATTTTAAGATCTTTTGAGATTTTTCTTGCAACATCTCCATCTCCAATTTTGCTATTTTTAAAATCATAAGTATAATTTGTAAAATTATTTGAATAATATTTTTTCATCATGACTGCTAAAGCAACACTATCTGTGCCTCCACTAAAAAGTAGGGCTATTTTTCTGTCTGAAATTAGATGATTTTTTATTGAATTTTTAAATATTTTTAAATAATCATTTTCAAAATTATTACTTTGTGAATTTTGATCTTTAATTATAGACCAATATATGTGTTTATATATTTTATTATTTTTGATTATAGCATAATTTGATTTATCTAAGGATACAATATCCTTAAAATAAGTAACATCTTTATGATCCATTTTTTGTTTAAATAAAAAATCACTAAAGGCATATTTATTAAATTTATTTTTTTTTGAAAAATTTAATAATGGCTTAATCTCAGAACTGATTAAAATTTGATGATTTTCCTTTTTGATATATAGAGGTTTGATTCCAAATCTATCTCTAGCTATAAAGGATGAATTGTTTTTTTTGTTATATATTAAGAAGCTGAACATTCCCTCTAGGTGTTCAATACATTTTTCACCATATTTATGATATAAATTTAACAAGACTTCTGTATCTGTATTACTTTTAAAAATATATTCCTTTAATTTATATTTTAGTTTGTTTGCATTATAAATCTCTCCATTAAATACAATTATAAGATTTTTTGACATTGAAAACATTGGCTGGCTTCCACGAGCACTTCGATCTATTATACTTAATCTGTAAAATCCTAAGTTAATTTTTTTATCAAAAAAAAATCTTTCTTCATCAGGCCCTCTATGGGAGATTAATTTTGCACTTTCAATAAATTTTTTTTGATCAAATTTTATTTTATTACTTAGATTTAATTGAGCAAAGAAACCACACATTGAATATTTAATAAATTATTTATTTAGGACAAAGTATGTAATAATTTTAATTTTATTTATACATAAATATTTCATATTTTTTTAAAAATCAAATGTTGTACACTTGTCGCTAAATCTAAATGTGAAGCCTTGTTATTTTTTTTTAGCAAAAAATCAAATTGTTTAATTTCATTTTTAAACTTAATAATTTTTTCAATATAAGGAGGTGTCTCAGTTTTTTGACATAAAAGAATAAAATTTTTTTTTTCAAAAAAACGGATTAATTCATCAATTGAATATCTTGGAAAGGATAGAGTTTGAAAATAATCATTTAACATTTTTTTTCGTCTTTCATAATGAAACTTATAAACATATCTTTTATATTCTTTTTCTGTCAACAAAGCATGCCCCCAGGGGATAGCAGTGGTAGCAAAACGATGTGGCCCAAGATATGAACAGAAAGGTCTCATTTTTAAATAAACATAAGAATTTTTTCGCGAAATAGAATTAAAATTTTCTAATACCAACTTCCAATTATGAATATGCTCAAAACCTTTGCAATAAATAATGTCAAATTTTTTATTTATTTTTTTTAATTTTTGAGCCCCAACTTTTAAAAATTTATATGATTTTAATTTTTTTAAATTAAATTTTTCAATACTAATATCTTCAGGCCTGAAAATATTTTTTTCAGCAGTTTCTTTTATATCTCTTGAATATAGTTGATAAGACAATTGGTTTTTTTTTGTCGCATTTTTTAGGTATTTTATAAATTTTTTGAAATTTCCTTCATCTGGTATTTTTGCAGAACCATGTTCAAAGGGTGAGTACATATCAGTTCCAACTGCACCATCAACTTGATTAGTCAGCAGTAGTGACTTAGGAATTATTCCATTTCCAGTGCCCACATCTAAAAAATTTTTATTTTTTAAATTTATTCCTACACTATTAAAAATATCAATAAATTGATGAAATTGAAGTAATTTTTCTGCAAAATAATTTTTTGTAATTTTTATATTTTTAGGAGTATCATAATATTTTGTTCCTTTGGTTGTAAGAGTTAAAAAAGGTAATAAATATTTTTCTTCACTTACTGGTAAGGATATTTTTTGATCTGTAATAAATATTTTTTTTTTCATATTATCAATTATTAATATATATATTAAAAATTAATAAATATTTATATCTTTCAATTTGATTCCAAAAAAAACAGAATATTTTTTTCAGTGCATAAATAAAGCCTATTGAGCTATTAGTACTGGTCAGCTGCACGCATTACTGCGCTTCCAC
>CESP01081908.1_pt1 | contig 29303 bp, 25 predicted proteins | sample 531211 | NCBI WGS metagenome assembly CESP01 (sample SAMEA2622074, study PRJEB7988) | marine metagenome | biome: marine biome (ENVO:00000447); feature: surface water layer (ENVO:00002042); material: "saline water (ENVO:00002010), including plankton (ENVO:xxxxxxxx)" | depth 5 m | reverse complement strand
GATTTTACTAATCTAACAAGTACTTTATGGGAATTTAAAGTAGGTACAATTATTAATAAACTTCTATCAACCATATATTGCAAATAAAAATTTCATTCTGTATCTATTAAAAGAGTTTCCTTTATGATCTCTTTTAAAGAATTTTTTTTATTTTTATATTTATCCATAACTTCTAAATACTTTATATCAACAAGAAGCCTATACCATAATGCTTGTAAAAAATGAAAACTAAATCCTTTTATCCCATCAAGAAAGCCTAAATTTATAAAATATCTATAAAAGAAATATAAAAAAGATCTAAGAATAATAGGGGCTTCATAATAAAAATCTATTTTTTTATGGTCTAATTTATTGCTATTTCTTTTTTTATTTAAAATTATATTTTTATGAATTATTAATTCATAAGCTTCCTTACTTGCATAATTATTATGCTTATCAATCCACCAGGTGATTGGTTTTAAATTTTCATCGACTATGGAGTGAGTAAAATCTATAGTTTTACCATTTACTTTAATATGTTCATCCATCCATCTACTATCACAGATACCATAACCATATCTAAAAAGTCTTAGTACTTTTGTTGGGTTAATGCCACCAAATTTAATAAGTTTTTTCTGGAAAACAATTTTTCTTGGAATAAAAACTCCTTTAATTGATTCATCTAATTTTTCTAATTTCGAGAAAATTTCAAAACCTAAAGACTTTGTAATATACTCATCGGCATCTATTCTAAAAACCCAATCTGTATTTTTATCAATTTGCTTCAAAGCCCAATTAAATTGTTTTGAATGATTTATAAATTTATTTTCTAAAAAAAATACAGGTAATTTTTTAGCAATTTCCTTAGTTTTATCTGAAGAAAAGCTGTCAATTACATATATTTTATAAAAATAATCTTTTATACTTGCGACACATCTTTCTAAATGAATAGACTCATTAAATGTAAGTATTATTGCAGTATTTTTCATATTAAAATTAAAACTATTTCACTTTTTTATTTCTCTATTTTTTAAAAATTTAGCAGGGTTTCCAACAAAAACACCCCATTTATCAATATTCTTTAAAACCACTGATTTAGCTCCAATAATAGAACCCTCTCCAACATCACATCCAGGACCAATAAAAGCATCTGTACAAATCCATGCAAAATCATTAATAACAATCTTTTTTTTAATTAAAGGCAATTTAGGATTCTCATATTCATGGGTAGCGCTACACAACTGTACTTTGTGAGATATTGTAACAGCTCTACCAATATCAATTTTACCAATACTATAAATCAGGGCCCATTCTCCAATTGAAGAAAAATCACCAATCTTTAAATTCCAAGGCATATATATTATTGCTGAGGGGTAAATATTAACTTTTTTTCCAACTTTTGCACCAAATATTCTTAATAAAAAAGAACGCCATCTAAACATATTTCTCGGACTAAGATAGAAAGCAGGTTTAGCAATACTCCACATAATTCTTTGGAAGTACTCAAAAAAACTATAAGGCTTTAAATTCCTGCAAGATGCAATATCAAGTTCTTTATAATTATTCAAATACTTTTTAAAGCTAACCAATTTTAGCAAAATGAAAGCTATACATCTATTTATAAAAATTTTTTAAATAACAAAACTTGGTTTTTCTCCTTTTTTTAGAATCCATTTATAGAGTTCAAAGAAAGAAATTGAAATTTTGTTCCAGTCATAGTTTTTTGATAACTGGTAAGCATTATGAGACATAATTTTGTAATCACTTAAAGTCAAATTTGTAGCAATTTTAATAACCCTCTCCAAATCCGTTATTTTTGATTCACAGCACCATCCAGCATTTTCCTTATCTAATAAAGACCATGGAGTATTTTTTGTTGTGATTGTAGGTAAGCCATAACTTAAAGCTTCAGCGACAACTAATCCAAAGTTCTCACTAAAAGTAGGCAATACAAAAATTTTAGAATACTTATAAATATTGGCAAGATCTTCTCCAAATAAAGGGCCTAGAAAAAACACTGAATTATCTATTTTATTTTTATTAACAAATTTCTTAAGTTTTTCTAAGTAATTTTCTTCAGGGAATCCTGCTATTACTAATCGCCAATCGCTTAAATAAGATAAAGAATTTTTCCAGGCCACAAGAAAATTTAACAATCCTTTTTTTGGATGTATCCGACCCAAAAAAAGCATTATCTGTCTTTGATCATTTTTTAACAACCCAATACTAGTAGGATCAAAATTACTTGATATTTTATTTTTAATTGGTTTATCTATTCCATTTGGAATTAATGCGATTGGTACATTTAAATTTAATTTAAAGATATTTTCCGCCTCCATATTAGATGTTGCATGAATTACATTCACATTCTTTAAATTTTTTTGTTGATAAATATACCATGCAAGTTTCTTTTTGAAATATCTATATCTAAAAGACCATGGCTCCAACATGCCATGACTTGAGATAATTATTGGAATAGAATTTTTTCTACATACATTTGAAATAGTATTATTAAAAGGTAGCCAAATTCCATTATCATGGAATATCGTATTTGTTGAGTCTACATTTAATTCAGATATAAATTTTTCTAAAGCATTATCATATATAGGATTAAGAGAGAAATTTTTCTTTTTATATTTTATTCTTAAATTTTCAAATTTCTTTAAATAACTTTCATTTGTTTGAATAATCTCATTAGAAATTATTTGCAAATTAACTTTATTATTAAGGCATTCGGATAACGATAAAACTGTTTTTGTAGGTCCGCCTGAACTACTTGATAAATTATTAATAGTTTGAAAAATATTAATTTTATTCATTGGAAAATTTTTTAATAATATAAAATTTTTCTAATTAAAAAAGAAACGATCATAAACAATAATAGTGATGCTGGACTAGGAGACCACATAGTTGAAGCATCTTTAAACAAAAATATCCCTAAAAAAATATAACTTGTAGAAAAATACAAAGCTTTTTTCAAATCAAATCCTATTCTAAATAAAGATACTAGAAAAGATAATACAAATAAAAACAAAGTTAATGAAAAGAGAAAATATCCACCAAATAACTGAGCATATAATAATCCTGTTTCACCAAAGGTTACAGAATCAGGATTTATTACCCAAACAAAATAGGCTTGTAATCTTTTAACTATATCGTTTAAAATGTAACTAAATCCATATCCAGATCTAACTCCAAAAAATAAAATTGAGTAAATTACAATAAATGAGATTATGAAAAAAATTATCTGAAAAAATTCCTTCTTTTTTAAAACACTATTTCTAAATATTTTTAACCAGTTTAAAATAATATCATTAATTGGATAAAATATAAAAGAGAAAAGAAAAGCTTTTCTATTAGTAAAAAGTAAAAGAATAATTAATAGAAGTCTGTTAATTACCTTATTAAAAAGGGGAACAATAAGTAAAAATTTATCCTTTATAAAAAATGTATTAAAGTACAAAATATACGCTGATAAAATCTGTGCAAAATATAGACTTGTGGGGAAAAGTCCTGCCACTGAGAAACCAGAGAAAAGTCCAGGAGACGAAACGTAATCAGTTGAACTTGAGGCATAAGAATAAAACCATGGAGGATCCATTATTGTAAAAATTGCTGGAATTGAGAATAATATAGTTAACCTAAATTTATTAAATAAAAAGTGGCTAAAAGGTAGTAATCCAAATAAAGTTAAATAAAATAAAGATAGAGATAATATTCTTATTAATAAAATTCCAGCACTTGAATCCAATGATGAAAAAAAATAGTTTGAAAAAAAAATAAATATAAAAAATATAGATAATAAATATATGGTTAATTTACGGAATAAAAATAATGAACTTGAAGATATAAATAAATATAAAACTGCTGGAACATAAAGCGCATTATATAGAAGTGTTTGCTTTATAAATTTGGAAAGTACCATTAAAAATAATATTGCAGCATCAATTAACATAAAATTATATTTTTAAGGTATTTAAAATAGTTTTATCAAGGGATTTTTCATTTATAAATTCCTTTACATTAATAAAAATATTTTCATTAAAATCTTTATTATTTATGTTTTTAAGATCGTCTATATTATCAAACTTCACAATTAGTTTTTTAAAATTACTCGGAATAGAATTTGAACAGGTGGATATGACAGGTAGGTTATTAGTAAAATAAGTTATTAACTTACTTGGGAAATCTATATAAGAATTAAAACAATCACTATCTCTTAGATCAAGTCCATAACAAGTCAACTGAAGAAGACTAAGCAATTGTACATCCTTAAGATTATTGTAATAGATAAAATATCTGGAATACTCCTCTAATTTTAGCTTAAAATAATTTGGAATATATAATTGACTGGAAGTAAAAATTACTTTGTATTTTTGATTATTTTCGCAGAAACTTCCCAATTTTCTTAATTTAAATTCAGAAAGATTATATTCAGAAATAGACCCGCAATGAATCAAATATTCAAATTTATTTTTATCAAAAGTTTTTTTTGTAATTATATTTTTTGAGGATAAATTATCACTCTTAACATATGGTAAACAATAATTAATATTTACATTTTTATTTGAAAATTTGTAATTTTTATATAAATATTGTGAAAAAACATATACCTCATCAAAAATATTTATTTCATATTTCTTCAATAAAAACCCGTCCGCTTGAATAAAACTAATTTTGGAAGGGATCAAAAACTTGAATAAAAATAACAAATATAATTGGAATTTATTTAAGTTATAAATTACTATATTCGAAGATTGATTTTTAATTGATTTTCTTACAATACTGAATATATAAATTAAATCTCTAATTAATTTAATACTAGAGGATGACAGATAAAAAAAATTATTTTTGGGATAAGATTTTTGTTTGGAATGATAAATCCATTTACTGAAATTTGAGATATCAAAAATGGGATAAAAATAAAGTTTTACAAATTCATTTCCTAATTGTTTAGAAATCTTTGAGTATAAATTATGCAGAAGTTCTTCACTAGCTTTAGAGGAAAAATTTGTTTTTCCTACTTCTGCAAAAAAAATAATATTTTTTTTCATAAAAAATTATGCCATTTTATTGGAGAAACAAAAATATTTTGTGAAATACTTTTATCATGCAAAGAATACGAAACTTGTTCATGATATGACAAAAATTTTGCCCATTCAACAAATGTAGAATATGGATTACCACAGATATATTTTGCCTGAGACATTTTTATTAAATCATGCATTGGTGATAATGATTTTACTAAAGTTGTTTTACTTGGTAATTTTTTAATTCCTAAAAACTTATTTATTTGTTCTAGAGTTGAATCAGAATAAATTTCAACATCAAGTAGAAGATTTTTTGTAAAATAATTTAGGGATTCTAATACTTTTTCTGGACTAACATTTTGTTTATTAATTAAGAAATCTCCTAATCTTAGATGATAAGCTACTTTATTTTTGGGATTTTTTTTTGAAATTTTAAATGAATAATAAATATAATTTTTAATCAAATCTCTATAATCAATTAAATCATAAAAATAATTTTTATATCCATAAAATAAAATGTTAGGATAAGAATCTAAATAGTATTCATTTTTCCAACTTCGAGAATAATATATAGTCAAAGAGTTAATAATTGGAAGAGAACTCCATTTAAATTTCTCAAAATCTGAAGAGTAATTTCTTAAAGAATCTTTATTAAGTTCTCTCAAGAAATTTCTTGGCTGAAATTGATTATGATGAGGATATAAAAGACTAGCACTATCTCTTATAGAACATGTTAAAGCTCTAAAAAAAGGAAATAGCATATTACCCAACCCAAAGCCTCCTACTCTAATAAAAGGATAAAACGATAATTTTTTGGGATGAATTAGTGGTAAATAATACTTTGCTTCCATTTTAAATTTTTTGTCTTAAGAAATGAAGATTAAGTTGGTTTTTCAATTCGTTTTTTGAACCTACATTAAATACTGCACCTTTTTTACCCTTTTGGAGTAGATCTTTTGCACCTACTTGGCTACTTACAATTACATAAGTACCATATTTAATAGCTTCGCTTATTACAAATCCAAAGCCATCAAATCTACTTGGCAATATCAAAACGTCATTTTTCATTATAATTTGCATCAATTTTTGATTTTCAACGGTTCCTAAAAATTTAATTTTAATATTATCAAAATTATTTTTTCTTACAAAAACTTTTAGTCCTTCTTTTAAATATCCCTCGCCAACAATTGTTATATTTACTTTGAATTTTAATTCTTTACAGGCTTTTAAAAGAACAAAAGGATCTTTTCTTTTTATGAGTTGCCCTACAAAAATGATATTAAAATATTTTTTATTTGAGTAAGAAATTTTTTTATTCTTGTTAGTTACTGCAATACTATTTTCTTTATTATCTTGATAAGGTTCTATGGAGTATTTTGTAAAAAATATTAAATAAATAAATTTATTTAGACTCGAAAACAAATAAATCTGCTTAACTCCTAAAAGCACTTTTTGTATTCCTAAGCTCAATCCAATTTTTAAAATTCTAGGGAGGACAAAAATATCATTTAACCTTATAGGCTCATAATGAGGAATTAATATTATCTCAGAAGAATACATTTTGCACAATTTCGAAAGAAAAGCAACTAAGTATAATCTTTTAATATCTAAAAAAGAATAAATAATGGATATTGATGAATATTTCTTATCGCTAATATTATATTTTATAATATCTTTTATTTTAATTTTTAAAGTTTTTATACTGCTCTCAGAATTTAAGTAGAATCTTGTGGAATTAAATAATCTATTCTTTAAATATATCTCAGATGGATGTAATTTATCATTTTTGTTTGGCAAATGAAGAATTAAAATATCATTATCAATTGCCTTATTTTTTATAAAACCTTCTTTATGGCTGCTTGGAGCATTATCAAAAATAATATTAAGTCCATACTCCATAGCTTCTGAATATTATTGACCTATTAAAGATAATTTCGAATAATAAGATCCTATCATTTATTGAATATTTCAAAATAAAGTTCTTTATATTTTTTTGAAATTACTTCATTAGACCACAATTTAATGGCTCTTTTACGCGAATTATGACATAAAATTTTATGCCTATCTTTATTTTTTAGTACCCAAATAATGCCTTTCGCAAAACTTGTTGAACTAAACGGTTTTGCTAAATATCCTGTTTTTTTATGTTCAACAATGTCTTTAAGACCTGTAGCGCGGAAAGCAACTACGGGCGTGCCACAAGATTGAGCCTCACTTGCAGTAAGACCAAATGATTCCATCTTTGAAGATACTGCAATTAAATCTACAGCAGAATACAAAATAGATAATTTTTTATCATCATTTATTCTTCCAATAAAAAAAATTGGTACATCAATTTTTGGCATAATTTTTGGTTTTGGAGATCCAAAAATAACTATGCCGAGATTAGGTATTTTTTGAGAAACCCGTCTAATTGTTCTCTCAAATATTATCCAACCTTTCATATTATTATCATAAGAACTTAAAGAACCAAATAAAATAAGAGGCTTATCTAAGGGTAATCCATAATTTTTTCTTGAGTAATTCTTAGATAAAGGTTTAAAAACATCTACAGATAGCGGATGAGGTATGACTTTGATTATTGACTTAGAAAGTAGTTTTGATTTTTTAGCACAGGATGCAAGCCAACTACTAGGAGCAACAAAAACCATGTTCCTACGAAAATTCTTAACTTTTCTTTCCCAAGTCAATCTATCCAAATCAAATCCTTTGTTTAGAGAGCACTTATTTGATTTCGTATAACCTTCAACATATCTAAAATCATTAAGACCATTAGGATGATGTTCAGCGCCACAAAAAGGCCAAGAATCGTGCATTGTCCAAACAATTGGTTTTTTAATTCTTCCTATTTCCTCTATAGAAATCATTTCTCCTTGAATCCAATGTAAGTGAATTATATCTGCATTTGAATTATTTAATTCTTTATCTAAAAAAGAAGGGAAAACAGATATCGAGTGGAGTATAGGATTATTAGTCTTTTGCAGTTTTGTTATCTTGACACTTAAATAACACTTTAAATGATTGATTAATCTTGATATTTTATTAGAACCTTTAACATAAATGTTCTTGGTTAGTTTTTTATTAACTCTAAGAATACTATTAATATCAGAATAATTATTTATTGCAGCATTTATTCTAAAAGAAGCCCTTGCAGCTCCTCCTTCAAAGTCAGATTCAGATAAATGAAAAATTTTTAACATCATAAATTTAATTTTCTAAAAAGATATAGCGAAGACTAAAAATTTTATTAATAATTTTTTTTTGATATTTTTTTAACCATTTTATTGTTAAAAAGTACGGTCCTGAAAAGTTCTTAATTTCAACAATCCTATCAGCAATTTCTGACCTTACAATAAATTCTGGATGAATAATTGGCAGAACTCCACTTTTACCCGCTTTTATATTATTTACCTTAATCGGAGATTTACCTATTTTTGTATGTGTAGCATCTGAATCAAAACCTATATTATCAATCAAGTTTGTGTTTGGGATCACAGAAAGGCCGCTATTTATAAGAGAACAAAAAAGCCATTGATAATCCCACGTATAATCACATCCTCTATTATAAAATTTTGAAAAAAATGATTTCCAATAATAATATTCTTTTTTATTAGGAAAATTAGTTTTTAAAAGTTTTGAAGAAAAGTATTTAGGCCATAGTGACATTTCTGGGTCATAATGCTTCCAACATCTTTTCCAGCTAGCCCAACCCCAGCAATGATTATATCTACTAAAAAAATAACTCTCATTTCCTATTTTTTTACCTACATGATTACTACCAGAGATACACCAAATCCTCTCATCCTCTCTAAATTTTTCTAATAAAATCTCACAATATTCAAAAAAGTCTGGATGTGGAATGCAATCATCTTCAAGAATAATACCTTCATTTTCATTTTGAAAAAACCAATTTATTGCTTTACTAACGCCATATTTACAGCCTAAGTTTTCCTCGCTGTATAAAGTTTTAATACTTGTATTCCAATCTATTTCTCTTTTTATTAGGTCTCTAGTAATTTTAACCTTATTTAGGTTATCTAAATCATTTTTTTTTGGGCCATCGCAAGCAATATAAACTTTTAAAGGTTTTTGCTTTTTTAATACTTGTAAAAGCTTGTAAGTAGCTTTGGGCCTTTTCCAAATAATTAAAAGAATTGGAGTCTTATACTGCACTTTTAATTTTTAAAAACTTAATTATTAATAGTTTAAGTTCCTATTTGCCATATATTAATACCTATATTTTTAATATCATTAATATTTATCAAAGAACGAGTGTCAAATAACCAGGCAGGCTTACGCATTTTTTTATACAAATTCTTCCAATTTAAATTTTTATATTCGATCCAATTTGTAATAATAACGACTGCATCTGCATTTTCAATTGCATTTTCAATACTGTTTGCATATTGCCAATTATTTTGTCTCTTTTTTTCACTCAAAACAATATTTTTTTCAATTGAAGTACAACTCATGCCAATTCCTAATTCAAATTCTATTTGCTTTTGATCCACTTTAGGATCATGGATTACAAGATTAGCTCCCTCTTCTAATAAATCTTTAGCAATATAAATTGCTGGAGATTCTCTAGTATCATTTGTATCTGCCTTGAAAGAAAATCCTAAAATTACAATTTTCTTATCAGTTAATGTCCCAAATAACTTATTCACAATAGTCTGCGATATTCTTTTTTGTTGCCAATTATTTATTGAAATTACACTATTCCAATAGTTTGCTACTTCAGGCAGTCCAAAATGATTACACAAATAAACAAGATTTAAGATGTCTTTTTTGAAGCAGCTCCCACCAAAGCCAGGTCCTGCTTCTAAAAACCTACTTCCAATTCTTGTATCCGAACCTATAGCATCTGAAACTTGAATAATATCCGCACCTGTTTTTTCGCATAGGGCAGAAATAGAGTTTATTGAAGAAACTCTTTGCGCCAAAAAAGCATTTGCAATCAATTTAGATAGTTCACTACTCCAAAGATTAGTCTTAATAATTCTTCCTTTATCCACCCATCTTTCATATATTTCACAAAGAGAATTAATAGAATCTTCATTTTCGCCTCCAATTAAAACTCGATCAGGATTTTCTAAATCATTAATAGCTGAACCTTCCGCTAGAAATTCAGGATTAGATAGTACTGAAAATGTTTTTTTATTCTTATCAGCCTGATCTGATTCAAGAATTATTTTTATAGTTTCAGCTGTTCTAACAGGTATAGTACTTTTCTCGACAATAATAGTATGACCTTTAGCCCATTTTGCGACATCTCTTGCGCAAGCTTCAATCCATTTCAAATCACTTGCCTGTCCTGAACCAATACCTTTAACCTTTGTAGGTGTATTTACTGAGAGAAAAATCATATCTGCGAGACCAATATATTTTCTAACATTTTCTGAAAAAAATAGATTTCTATCTCTTGCTCTACTTATAACAGCACTTAATTTAGGTTCATAAACGGGTAAATTATTCAGATCGTGCGAATTCCACGCATTTATTCTCTCCTTATTTTTATCTACAACATAAACTTTTATATCTTCACATTTATCTGCCAAAACCGCCATGGTAGGTCCTCCGACATAACCTGCTCCAATACAGCAAATAGTTGATATTTTTCTTTTAGTATACTTCAAGATTCCCCAAGGATATGCCTAAAATAATTAATTGTTTTGTCCAAACCTTCATCAAGATTAATTTTTGGTTGCCAATTTAAATCATCTAGAGCTCTTGTTAAAACTGGTTTTCTTTGTAAAGGATCATCTTCTGGTAAATCTTTAAAAACGATTTTTAATTTTGGGTCAATTTTTTCTCTCACTTTTTCTGCAAGATCTAAAACTGTGAATTCTCGATCATTACCAATATTAATAGGTCCTAATGAATTACTATTCATTAGTGCAACCATTCCATCAATTAAATCATCAACATAACAAAAACTTCTTGTTTGACTCCCATCTCCATAGATAGTAAGGTCATTACCTGTTAATGCTTGGACTATAAAATTACTCACCACACGGCCATCATTTGGTAACATTCTTGGCCCATATGTGTTGAAAATTCTCATAACTCTAATTTCAAGTTTATGTATACGATAATAGTCAAAGCATAAAGTCTCTCCTATTCTCTTGCCTTCGTCGTAACAAGATCTTATACCAATTGGATTAACAGATCCTTTATAAGTTTCTGGTTGGGGATGAACTTCAGGATCCCCATATATTTCACTTGTGGAAGCAAACAAAATCTTTGATTTATTTTTTCTAGCTAATTCAAGCATATTATAAGTTCCTAAAAAGTTGGTTCTAGCAGTCTCAATAGGATCTCTTTGATAATGTAATGGAGAAGCTGGACAAGCAAGATGCCAAATCCTATCTACATTTAACTCTAGATTCTCTACAACATTATGAGATAATAATTCGAAATTAGGGTTACTGAACCAATGCTTTATGTTTTTGTCTGAGCCTGTATAGAAGTTATCCAAACAGAAAACTGTATCTCCTTTTTCAATTAGTCTGTCGATGAGATGCGAGCCTAAAAAACCCGCACCTCCTGTAACTAGATGTCTTTCAGAATTTTCTTTCAAAGGAGTAATTTTAATCTATCAATTATACATGAAGATTATTTCAAATATTAATAAAAGAATTATTATTAAATATGGTTTTCAATTTTAGAGATAGAGACTTAATGTTTAATTTAGAATATCATCAAGAATTGAATATGTTGTATATATTCCAAGGAAAGGACTAGTCACTTCGCCTATTACCTCATTTGTTTTTATTAATGGTCCTTTCCCAACGATGATTACATCCCCAGTTTTAAGATAAGGATTTTTATAAGATCCCCTTTTTGCATTTGGACTGAATCCAAACTTCCTTTTTTCTATTTTGCCATCAGAATTATATCTTGTTAATTGGACAGGTCCTCTCAAAACTTTTATTCCACCAACAAGATCTATTGCCTCATTTAAAGTAGATGATCTATTAATAGAAATTCTGCCACCATTTTCTACCCTCCCAAGAATAGCAACATCAATGAATTTAGAATTTATATTACTTTTTAATGCCTTAGAAAGTTGTTCTTCCAATTCTATTTCACTTTTTTGAACAATAATCCTATCCCCATCTAATAATCTTATATTTTGAGATTTATCATCATTTTCTATGGCATCTAGAAAGTTTATGTTGGCTTCTATTTTTCCTCCACCTTTTGATATAGGATTATTTCTTATTATTTTGATATTAGATATATCAGAGTATAACGTAATCCCTCCTGAAAGTTTTATTAAATTATATATTTTTGGGAAAACTGCAAGATTTGGTTTTACATCTGGTTGAATATTTTCGAGATCAATATTTTGTCCTCGAAAAAAAATTTTATTGTCTTTTGATTGAGATATGAATGCTCCACGACCAGGCAATGTGTATAAACCCGGATTAAGAACTTCGCCTTCAATATAAACATTTATAGGTCTATATTTTGAGATAGAAATCTCTACCATAGGTCTTTTTATAAACTCTGCATAACTTTTATCAAGTAAGATTTTTAATTCACTTATAGTTAATCCCTCAACATAGACTTTTGATATTCTTGGCAATAAGAGATAACCATCTCCATCTACTTCAAAATCATTAATTCCAAATAATTTATTTTCAAGATCTCTAGCATTACCAGAATTTATATCAATACTAAATGGCTCAACAAATCTTATTGATAAAGAATCTCCTGGTCCTAATATATAAAAATCATCCTTTTTTCTTTTAAGGTATTCAATTCCAATTTCTCCTTCTAGATTAGAAACATTTGCTTTAAGCTTGTTAATTTGAGAATTTAAAATTAAATTCCCCATTACTAAAAACAATATAAATAACTTATATTTATTTATCATTTGTTAAACATTTCATTATTAAAAATAGCTAAACCAATGAAATTATTTGCATTTAAATCTAATAATTGCTTAATTTTTTTCATATTATTATATTTTAAATACCCTAAACAAACTACTAATAGTTCAATATCGCAATCAGAACTTCTTATAAAGTCTTCATTATAAATAACTACTTTATTTATTAAATTATTTTTAAAAACTTTTGTAATTTTCTCGATTATATCTTGAGGTAATTCATCTGAAATTTGAATTCCTATACTTTTTCCCTCATCAAAATTTAATTTACCTTTTAATGCCAATTTAAACGTTTTTTGCCAATCTTTTTCTGGGGATTTAGATAGATCTAATATTGTGGGGAGTTTAAGCGTTGATGATATAACATTAGGACTAAATACTAAATTTTTTCTTTTTTCATATAGAAAAAATATTATAAAACTTGAGAAAAATCCAAAGAATAAATAAGTTGAGAGAATCTTACTCTTTTTGGGACTTATCGGAGTATCAATTACCGAGATATCAGTTATAACCTCCCATGCAGTCTTTTCCTTTGCTTTTTCAAGTAAAACTGAATTTTTCTCTCGCTCTAAGCCTTTCAAAGTTGATATCGAAACTGTCAAATTTCTTGCTAATTGCTTAAAGTTATTGATTACGCCTGATGGCCTCTCCGCAGATTGCATTTCTGCTTGATAAGCTAACCTTCTGGAATTTAACAATCCAAACGTTTCGTTCTTTAATCTTCTTATTAAAACTTTTCTTAATTCTTTTAATGCTTCGAAGGAAATATCGCCTTCTTTAAAAACTGAATAATTGTTAACCATCCTATTATCTATGCGTTTTATTTCTGCTAAAAGATCAGATGGCAATGAATTAGTTGCATAATAAATAAATTTTTCATCATCTTCATACATTTCATTAAGATAATTAATTGTTTGATCAATTTCTCTGATCAGATTGGCATTTTCAATTCTCTTTAATTCTGTATTTACGACTATTAGGTCATCATTAAGAGAATAACTCAAGTCATATTTCTGACTATATTCATTAACTCTTTCAAGTGCCAAAGCGCTTTCATTTTTATATTTTGATATCTGCTTATCTAAATAAGTGGATATCTTTTTTAATTCTTCATCCTTATCCTGATAAGAATAAGCTTGATAAATTGCAGATATCTTTTCAAGGGCAGGATTTATTAATTCTTTATTAGGACTTTTATATTTAACTGCTAAGACTCTCGTTCCTTCTTTTAATTTTATCTCAACATTTGATTTGAATGATCCGAATTCCCAATTTTCAGAATTTAGACCATTATTGATTCTAATTTTTTTAAAAGCTTCATAAGCAGGATATAAAACTGATTGGCTTTTTAATATTTCTAGTTCAGTCATCAAATCATTACTATTTTGTTTATTAGGAAGTTTAATTCCAAAATTTCTTAATGAATTTCCTACTCCAGTCTGGTTATCAGGTGTTGAAAGAACTATTTTAAATTCTCCTTCCCATATTTTTTTTGATGTTCTGAATTTATAAAATCCTAAACATGCAGTAAAAATTGTAGCGATTAAAATTAACTTTAAATATTTCTTAAAGAAGGAATAAAACTCTAAAAGATCTATCTCCGATGATATTTTTTCAGATGCAACTTCCTTGTATTCATAATTATTAAATTCTTCCTTTGAAGAAATCATAAAATTTTTTTGAAGATGATCTATATTACTTTATCATCTTATAAAACTGAAATTAAAATGTTTCAGAGGCAATTTTTTCCAAAAAAATCACAAATAGGCTTGTGTGATGAGGCACTTCGATTCAACGAATGCTTAATAAATCACAAATATAATATTTGTGAAAAAATAATCTCAGAGAATGCAGAAAGTGATCGACTTTATTGGAATAGAATGCAGAAAAGGATAAGTCACATTCTCGAAAGAAAGAAGCAGTATAAAATAAGAGGCAAAAAACCTCCTATTTATATTTATTGGCATGGTTTTTGGTCTGATATGAATACAGAAGATTGTCAAATATTAGATTTCTTGAAAGAATCTATGCAAGATGAAGTCCTAATAAGAACAAATAAGGCAAAAAAAGCTGATATTTTTATATGCTCTTGTCTAGGGGAGGAAATAACTAGTAAAAGATTTGATCACTGCTTAAAAATTATTTTTTTAGGTGAGAACATAAGACCTTATTATAGAAATTATGATCTCAGCCTTACAAGTGATTTGAACGAATATAGGGGTAGAAATATTAATTTACCCTTATGGCTTTTAGAAATTGATTTATTTAATAGAAATAAAAAATATGATGATAGAGAAACTCAAAATATAGATTTATTTTGTAATGCCAGTTCTATAGATTTTTCAAAAAGAGAAAGTGGAATTGTTTATATTGGGAATAACGAAGAACCTTTTCGTCAATCTTTAATATACGATTTGTCAAAAGAATTTAAATCTTTTCATACTTATGGTTCTCAAACAAACCCAATAAAAGACAAAATCAATTTCCTCAAAAAGTATAAAGGTTCATTAGCTTTTGAAAATTCATTCTATCCAGGCTATGTTACTGAAAAAATAATTCATACATATTTAGCTGGCAACATGACAATATATTGGGGTTGTTTAAAGGGATCCATTATCAAAAAAAATCCACTTTTTTTTGAAGTTAATACAACTACAGATATCAAAGAAATAATTTCAAAGGCAGAATACATTATTAAAAATAATGAAACTATTAATATTCCTCCTTTATTTGAAAAAAAAATTATTTTAAAAAAAAAGGAAAATATTATCAAAAAATTAAATTTATCGCTGAAACAGTTTAGCTTATGAATTTAAACTAAATTTATTAATTACTTCTTTAGGTTTACCAATCATTTCAATCTTACCGTTTTTTAAGTAAATCACAGTATTACATTTTTTTAAAGATGATAATCTGTGGGCGATCATTATCACTGTAAGATTTGGATTAAAGTTTAATATTGAATTAAGGACTTTTTTTTCTGTTTGGTTATCTAATGCGCTTGTTGCTTCATCAAGAATTACCATTTGAGACTCTCTATATAATGCTCTTGCAATTCCTATTCTTTGCCTTTGACCTCCACTTAGTTGAATCCCTCTTTCACCTACCTTTGTAAAAAATTGATCCTTCGTAGTACAAATATAATCATAAATATAAGCTACTTTTGATACCATCACTACCTTCTCAAAATCTATCAATTCTTCTTCAACTCCAAAAGCAATATTCTTAATAAAATCGGAATCAGATAAAAATATATCTTGAGGCACATGTGAAATAATGCTTCGCCATGATCTTACAAAAGTATTTTCAGGAATTATATTAAGTTTCTTACCATCAACTAAAATTTTCCCTTTTGATACACTAAGCAAGCCCATAAGTAAATCAACCAAAGTACTTTTGCCTCCACCTGTTTGACCTATAATTCCAACCTTTTGTCCTTTAAATATTTCAAAATTTATGTTTTGGAGAACATATTTATTTTTTTCATATTTATAGTTAACATTTTCGAATCTTATAGATTTAGTAAAGATATTTCTAGTTTTACTCGCTAAAATTTTTTGACTCTTTTCATAAGTTCGACTTTCAATTATATCGATCACCTCATTAACTGAAAAAATATTAAATTTCAAATTTGAGTATGATGAATAAATTTGATGTATTGCTGGAAGTAACTTTTGCACTCCCAATGCAAATGCTCCCAAAGCAGGAATAAACAAGTTTTCTGAATCACTAAAATTTCTTGAATAAAATGCCATAAGAGCTATTATTGAAAGCCCGCAAGCCTCAATAACATACCTTGGGAAAACAACTAGAAAATCTGTATTAGCGACAGCACGTAATTTTCTTGAATTAAGATTTACATATTTATTGATATGAAAATCATATGTTTGATCGATTATTATATCTCGCATGGCTCCAAATGCTTCTTGAACATAATTAATAATTTTAAGATTAGATTCCGCAGCAAATTTCCCAGTAATATAAACCCTTTTCTTAGTGAAATGAGTAATTATTAAATAAAGCATTGAGAAAATTAATAACGTTAATGTAGTAATATAAAAATTCACATTTAGCATTCCAATTATTAAAAAAGAAACAGTAACTGAGAAATTTACTAAATTAAAAAGAACCTGCATAGAGACAATTGTTCCTGAAACATGTGTTTGTATCGAAGTAATAAATGCACTTGAGCTATCTTTTATATGATCTTCATAATTTCGATTAATAACATTTTTAAAAACTAATGATCCAAAATCATTCCCAATGGCTGCGCACAATCTAAAATTGTAGTAAGAATTTAATAATCTTATTAATCCGCTGAAAATATTAATAAATATAAATAAAGAAGTTGTGACGATAAGTATATTTTCTTGATTTAAATTAAATAATTCAAGAATGTCAAATTGTTCGTAATTTGTAAGAGAATTATTTGAAATCAATATTGTCAAAAGAGGAAACAATGACAATACCGACATCATTTCAGTGATGGCTGCTAAAACAATTAGAAAAGCACCTATTAATATTTGTTTTTTTCTTTTTTTACAAAGGCTTCCCCAAAGTCTTTTATAAATTGCTAAGTAATTTCTTTCTAATCTTTTATTCACAATAAATTATTTTTATTTCTAGGAAGATAAATTTTGAAACTCTTTAATAGTCATAGAGATGCCTTCTCTAATACTAAGGTTTGGGGCCCATCCAAGTTTTTGAATCCTAGAGATATCTAATAACTTTTTTGGAGTTCCATCTGGTTTATCAAGATCCCAAGCGATGCTACCTTCATAACCAATTATTTCAGCAATTAATAATGCCAAATTTTTTATAGAAATATCCTTACCTGTGCCTACATTTAAATATGTGAGAACCTTGCCAAATTGATCTTTCGAAGCATCATTAGTATCTGGATCCCAATTTTCCAAGGCAAATATACATGCCTTACCTAAGTCATCAACATGTAAAAATTCTCGCATAGGACTTCCAGAACCCCAACAAACAACTTCTTTAAAATTATTAACTTTTGCTTCATGAAACTTTCTTATTAATGCTGGCATAACATGACTATTCAAAGGATGATAATTATCCCCAGTACCGTATAAATTTGTAGGCATTAAACTTATTGCATCAAAATTATATTGCTCTCTCAAGGATTGGCAAAGTTTGATTCCTGATATTTTTGCTAAAGCATAACTTTCATTAGTAGGTTCTAAATAACCAGAAAGAAGTGATTCCTCCTTAATGGGTTGCTCAGAAAATTTTGGATAAATACAGCTACTACCAAGAAAAAGAAATCTTTTTACTTTTTTTTGCCAAGAAATTTCAATAACATTGTTCTGTATTTTTAAATTATCTAGCAAAAATTCAGTTGGGAAAGAATCATTAGCGAATATTCCCCCTACCTTTGCTGCAGCTAAAATTACTATCTCAGGAGAATTCGCATGGAACCATTTTCTTACTTGATCTTGATCACGAAGATCTAATTTTTCTTTTGAAGATGTGATTATATTGTTGTATCCACAAAGCCTCAAATTTCTAACTACGGAACTCCCAACCATGCCATTATGTCCAGCCACGAAAATTTTATCTTTTTTGTTTATTAAATTCATATGATTTAATTTTAATTAGATGGAGGATTCTCAATAGAACTAAAAACATTAAAACCCTTTTTCTTTAAAAGAGACTCCTTTTTTGCTTCCTCTACGTCAAAAATGATCATCTCTTTAATTAAATCTTCCAAATTTGCTTTAGGTTCCCATCCAAGTTTATTTTTAGCTTTTGATGGATCGCCTAAAAGAGTGTTAACTTCAGTAGGCCTAAAATAACGAGGGTCGATTTTAATAACAATTTGATTATTATCGGCTCTCCTCCCAATCTCATTTACTCCTTCATTTTCCCAATTAATAGGTATTCCTGGAGAATTTTTATCCCAACCTAACTCGATTGCAGACAGTTCTATAAATTTTCGAACAGATTCTTGACGACCAGTTGCAATTACAAAGTCTTCAGGAGATTCTTGCTGAAGCATTAACCATTGCATCTCAACATAATCTTTGGCATGACCCCAATCACGAAGAGAATCTAGATTTCCCATGAAAAGACATTTCTCTAAACCTTCATTAATTCTTGAGAGACCTCTTGTGATTTTTCTAGTCACAAAAGTTTCCCCTCTTCTAGGACTTTCATGATTAAATAAAATACCATTGCAGGCAAACATACCATATGCTTCCCTATAATTAATTGTTATCCAGTAAGCATATATTTTTGCTGCAGCATATGGACTTCTAGGATAAAAACTTGTTGTTTCTTTTTGCGGTATTTCTTGAACCTTACCAAATAATTCAGATGTACTAGCTTGATAAATTTTTGTTTTTTTAGATAGACCTAGCAACTTTACTGCTTCTAAAATCCTCAAGGTACCAATTCCATCACAATTGGCGGTATATTCTGGCGATTCAAAGCTAACAGCAACATGACTTTGTGCACCTAAATTATAAATTTCGTCAGGTTGAACTTTTTGTATAATATTTATTATATTACAGCTATCTGTTAAGTCACCATAATGCAAAATAAAATTTGGCTCACCTTCATGAGGATCCTGATACAAATGGTCAATTCTTTGAGTATTAAAAATGCTACTTCTTCTTTTTACACCATGAACCTCATAATTTTTATTTAAAAGAAATTCAGCAAGGTAGCTACCATCTTGACCATTAATTCCAGTTATTAACGCTTTTTTTTTAGAAATATAATTATTCATTAGAAATTATCAGATATTGAGAATCCTATAATCAAACATTCTAACATTATGTTTTTCATTACTTAATAATTTTTAATCGAGTATTACAATGATTGGGAATAAAAAACTTTGGGATTTCAGATTCCATTAATATGTAAATGAAGATAGTAGCTTTTTTTGTAAGACACTTTACTGAAAGAGGAACTGAAGTTTCAACTTATAATTATGCTTTACATAACGAAAAAATTCTTAAAAATAAATCTATTATTATTGCCTTTAACTCTCCTTCCGCAAAAAACAATCAGCCATTCATAAATACGACAAAACATATTTTTCAATCAAAATTTAAGATAATTGAAATTAAAAGTATTGAAGAAATGCCTAAAATTATTGAAAATGAGAAAATTTCATACAGTTACATTCAGTCACATGGTGTTTTCAGAGATTACTACAAATTAGAAAATAAAAAAATATGGAAAGATTGTGTAACATCATATCATTATGTTTTTGGCCCAATGATAAGGCAAGGATCGACAAATAGATGTGTTTTAGGTAGAGATCTGAATAAAAGATTTAGAAAAAATTTACCTGTATTACCTTATATAGTTGAAGAAAGATTATTTAATGGCGATCTTAGAAATGAATTAAAAATTCCCAAAAATGCTTTTGTCTATGGAAGACATGGAGGGTTTTCAACTTTTGACATAAATTTTGTACATCAATGTATAAAAGAGATTTTAAGAATAAGAGAAGATTTGTACTTTATTTTCTTAAATACAAAAAAATTTTATGAGCATAAAAATATTATTTATTTAGAGAGAAATACGAATATAGAATTTAAATCTAAATTTGTTTCTACTTGCGATGCAATGATACATGCAAGAAAAGATGGGGAAACTTTCGGTCTATCAGTAGCAGAATTTTCTGTAGCAAATAAACCAGTCATAACTTTTTCTAATTCTATCGACAAAGAACATATTCGAATATTAGGCAAAAAAGGAATATTTTATAAAAATAAAAATGAATTAATAAAGATATTTAAGAATCTTTCAAAAGCAACTATTATAAAAAAAGACTGGAATGCATATAAAGAATATAATCCCAAATTAGTTATGAGTACTTTTGATAATAACTGTCTAAATAAAAAAAAGATTTTTTTAAAGGATTTATTACTCGAGTTTCTTATGGATCTTCCTTGGGAAATTTATAATATCTTTAAAATTATTAAAAATCATATTTACATTTTTATAATGAATTTAATTCCAAAAGGAATAAAAGAAATTATAAAAAAAAAGTTATTTTAGAAAATTTTTATTTAAGAATAATTTTAATATATCTATACTTAAGAATAAATTGAGTTTTTTATAGATTTTTTATAGTATTTATAAAATGATTAAGATATGCAAATCTTTCGGCATATCAATAATTTCTAATACATCAAATAATTATTTTACTAAAACAAGATAAGCATACAAATGTCCATGACTTTTAATATTTAAATTTTGTTCAAATCCATGGTGATTTTCATATTCTATTTTCCTAACAATTTTTAAACTGGAATTTATATTTAAACAACCTCTAGAATTTTTAATATAAAAATCAAGAATATTGGGATTATCAAAATCTATTGGTTCCTCACTACTATATAAAAATAATTTAAAAGATTTATTTTTATTTTTTTCTAATCTAGATTTTGTACATAATTTATTTCTAAGAGCATTATTTTCTTGATTTCCATGAGATTGGAAGTATCCCGTTGTATTATTTTCATTAATATAATCAAGATCAAGATAATAATCTGAATCTTTAGCCATTTTAACAGCTTCTAATCTTAAATCTTTAGGATAATTTATTTTGGATAAAGACTTTGTGAATCCTAAGCAATAAAAATTGAATATCAAAACTAATGTTAATATATGTAAGAAAGTATTTTTTAAAAAGTAATTAGACTTTGCTTTTATAAAAAAGTATACTAAAAATAAAATGATGAAGAAAATTGAGAATGGAAGAAGATATATATTATGTCTTGTAGGTGAAAAATTTAGATTTGTAAAAGTAGCAAAAATTACAGCGATCGAATAAATTGAAAAGAAAAAAGAAAAAGCAAATTTAAATTTTTTCTCTCTAAGAAATAAAAATATAACTAAAATTAAAACTAACGTAAAAAATAGTGCAAAATTATATTGTTGATATTTAAAAGGATATATTGATTGACCAATTATATTTATTACATTAAAAGGTAGTTTTTTTATATAAGAGGATAAATTTAAATCTTTTATTTTATAAACTGAATTTATTCCAAAGGCCCAATTTCCTGGAGCAGTATTACCAAGAAATAGAATTAAAAGCTTACGCAAATATCCAGCCAATATTAAAATTACAAATGAAATAAAAGAAATATTAAAAAAAAGATTTTTTTTAAAAAATTTTTTTTCAAATATTTTTAAATATGCTTGCTTTAATTCAATAAATGTTAATTTTAAGTTTAATTTATTTTTTATAAATAATGTAATTAGAATAGTCGGTATAATTACAAATAAAGATTGAAATATAAATGTTAATGTAATTAAAAAGATTAGGAATGCATATAAATTCGGAATACTAAAATAATTATTTATTTCATTATCTTTAATTATTTTATTTTTAAAAACTGAATAAATAAATAACAAAGAGTATGTGGTAGTTATAAATCCCAAATTGTAAGGCATATAAGTTGAAGAGTGTATTACTATTTGTGGATTAAAACCAATAATTATTATGGATAAACAATCTGATGAAATTCTTAAAATTTTATTATTTATTGAATTGTTTAATTTATAGTTTTCTAAAAATAAAAACTGACATAAAGAGGACATAAGCAATGCTGAAATCAATATCGAAATATATCCTTGAACTACAAGAACGTATCGAGTTAAATCCATTCCAAAATCTTTTAATGAATATGAAGTAAATGCCCAAAAATGCCATATTGGGGGATATGAACCTTTAAACCAATAAAACAAATGTCTATATTGCTCAATTAAGGATATTTTCCCAGATAATAAACTCCTTAGGGGCATATGATCATCAATAGGACGCCAATTAATTGGTAAGTAATTTAGCCAAACAAAAAAAATTAAAATTGATAGAATAATGAAAATTTTTGAAGGTTTATGAATATAAATTTTTTTACTTTGATTCATAATTTATTAAAATAGATTTTTTAAAATATCTTTTTAAATCATTAAAATTATCAAAGATAATATCTGGAGAGTTTTCATTCAAACCCTGTTCAATTCCTTTGTGTATTTTTTGTAATGTTAAAGAATTTATTTGCTTACCACCAAAAATATCAGCGTAAGGATTATCTCCAATCATCCATATCCTATTTTTTGAAGTTAGTCTAAGTTTATCTAAAGCTAAAGTAAATATTTTTTTATCAGGTTTATCAGCTCCAACTTCCTCAGAAGTAACAACTGCATCAAATACATCTTCCAAACCAAAATAAGTTAATTTTCTAAATTGTATATGAGAAGTCAAATCAGTTACAATAGCGATAGGAATATCTTCTTTTTTTAAAGTAAAAAAGAAATCTTTAACACCCTCAAATAATGGAGCATTTTCCAGAAAAGTTCTCCAAAAAGTCTGTTCTAAATCTAAAGCAATAAGTAATTGTGCCTTTAAACCAATTATTTCAAGAACTCTCTGAAAATAGAGTAATCTACTATGACTACTAGCAGTATTTCCAAGTTGCATTTTTATTTCTTTCTTTGCTTGAGAATATTTTTCTAAAAAATTTTTTTCTGATATCCCAATAAGATTTTTCATCTTTAATGCGACTTCTTTTACGGCTTTATTATTTGCTGGTTCGTATTCATAAAGAGTATTATCAGTATCAAACAAGACTGCATCAGGTTTAACTAATTTAATTTTTTTATCGATTATTTTTAGCATATTTTTAAATTGATCTTTGATGTAACAAATCTGCAATATGAATAGTAATAATTAATTCTATTATTCCTTGAATACCATCGTTCCATTTAGAATTATAAAAAATTAGATCTTCACTATTAACTATCATATTTTTAGAAATTAAAAGTAAATCATCGCTACTTATTTCTCCGCTTATAGAAAGGCTAACCTTTTCTAAATTTTTAGATTGCTGTAGGTCAACTTTTAAACTACTCAAAGCTATAAGATTTCTAACAAGTTTCTCATGAAAAAAACCATTAGCCATTTCAACATTAACTTGCCTAAATTTATTTCTCCTTGAATTAAATTCATTTATATCTTCTCTTATCAGCTCAAAATAAAGGTCATGAAAAATTCTATTTTTGTTCTTTTTTATAGACTCATTTTTTATTAAATCTATATATTCTTGATTATCGTAAGTATTGAGAAATATTTTTAATGGAACTTTATTTCTTACTCTTTGTATATCTAAGCAGTAATGGCCGTTTACAAAAACTATATTGCTATTTATATAATCTCTGTTAGAAAATTTACTATTGTTTGCTTGGCTATTGTTTTCGTTAATTATATTCCTCTTATTTAATATGTTAAAAAAATCTTTTGAGTAATTTATTAGATTGAAACTTAATAGATCATTTTTTTTTACTACTTTAAGCATAGGGTGATTTGAGTCCCATTTTCTATAGTTTTCGGTATTAAGGCTGACTACTTTTTCGTTTACTAATATCTTAGGAAAAGATTCCACAATATTATCTATGATTTGTATGTTATTTCCCATCATTCCTACTGCTAATTTTCCTCTCAGACTTGAATAGTAATTATTCCTCCATATCCCGAATTGATACATCTTTAAGCTAACTAATAAACCTGAAGCTTGTAAGCCAGTAAAAATTATTGACTTTAGATTACTTGAGTTATAAGGCAAATAATTTATAATAGGAGAGTTTAAATCTAAGTTAAAATAATTTATATAGGCGCCACTAGAGTAGAGTAAATTAAATGTTATGTATAATATATAAAAAGGTATAGCTGTAAACAGATAATCTCCATCAGATCGTATCTGATAGAAAGTTAAAAAAGGTATTATCCATAAAAACCAGCCTGGAGAAGGAGGAAGCAAAATTAAAAAACTAAAAAAACCTAATCCTATAGAAACAAAAAGCAAATCTAGAGTTATTTTTTCTAATCTCCAAAAAATATAAAGCAAAACCAAAAACACTGTTGGTAATAAAAATAACCTTAAATCTTGTCCATATTGAATATTTACAAAGAATAATTTATTAGTTTCAGGAGACTGTATTACCATTTTATAAAAACCTTGACTTCCAAAATAAAACAAAAAGTTAAAGGAGAGAATAATCCCCAAAGGAATTAGATTTAAATAAAGTTGATCATTTAATCTCTTATTCCGTAAATAATAAATCACTAGAAATGGAAGTGAAATAAACATACTGTACTTAGCTGATATTGCCAAACCTAGTAAAATGCCCGACCATATGGGTTTTTCTATATGCATTAATGTAATACACCAAATTAATAAAAAAATTGGAAGTATGTCTAGTTGACCATGCCAATAAATAATATAGATAACAATTGGTGAACACCAATAAAACAAAAGTAATGCTTTTATAGAATATTTTTTTGCAATAAATGCAATTCCATAAAGCGTTCCTAAATCTAAAAAAAGCGAAGTCAATCCAAAACAAATCTTTGCAATAAAATTAATTCCTAAAAAAGTATCTATTGAATAACCAATTGATGTAATAAATTTATAAAAAATATACATTATATAGCCATAAGGGAAAGATAAATCGTCCCCACCATTAGATAAAAAAGTTGACCAAGGATCAATATTAATATCAAAGATTGATCCTTTTAAAAAAGGTAAAAACCAAATCTTATGTATGAACGGAGTTACACCAAAAATTAATATAAATCTTATAAATAATCCAAAGAAAAATAAAAAATGCTTACTTAGAAGTCTTATATTTCTTTGTTCACTTACTCCATAGAAATTGATAAATTTCCTAAAGTTTATTATCGAAAGAATCATAAGGAATTTATTTTATTAAAAGGGATTCCCATTTTGAAATATATTTAGTACAAATTGCATCTATATATATTTGATATTTTTCTATTTTAAAAAATGCTTGATTAATTTCTTCAATACTATGACCTTGCAACTCCGGAGAAACGAGACAAATTTTATAGCTTAATTTTTTCAATTTTAAAATTATATCCTTAGAAAATGGATAATCTTGATAATAATCAACCCAAACCCAATTTACTAAACCCTTAAATTTCAAAACTGTATCTAAAGACTCATAATTTGAATATCGCAAACATGTTTTGAGACTTTGATTTATAGATGATTTTATCAACATTGGGAAAGACTGGTCTAGAAAGAAGTAATCATTAATATTGAATTCTTTCAAAAGATCTAAACAAGTCTTCTCTAAACCTTCTTCTTTAATATTTAAAATTAAGAATTTATGTTTATATGAATTTAACCAATCTTTAAATAATTCACCATTTACAAAAGGTTCATGATTCAAAACTAAATTTTCACCAAAGCTTCTTATATCTATCTCAACTCCGTATTTATATGGTATTTTTTGTAATTCCTTAAAAGAGTTGCATCTATGTTTAATAAAAAACATTATTTTAATATATATTTAAGTCTAATACTAAATCTCAATGTCCTTTTTATAAATTTTAGTTTTGATTTAAAATCAATATTCCATTTAGAAGTTCCATAAATTCTTTCAGGGAAGTCAACCGAGAATCTTTTTATATTATATCTATTGGTCTTAGCCATATAAAATGCGAATAGATCAAGAGAAAAATCTAAAGGAGGATTTTTCCAAAGATCGTATAAATCTCTTGAGAATATTGTAGGTTGGGCATTTATATCCCACATTAATTTGCCTAAAATTAGATACTCAAAAATTGACATTGAAAAAGTAAAGAATCTATCAAATATTTTTCTACCACTACGCTTTCCCTTGAAAAAAATTTTTTTTTGACAATTGTTTATTAAATTCAAAGCTATTAGAGAATCTTTAGGGTCAGTCTGCAAATCAGCATGAGTCCAACCTAAGTAATCTCCTTCTGCGATTTTGAGACCCTCCAATATTCCATTCCCATAACCTATGTTTTTTTCTATTCTTAAAAATTTTATTAATTTATTATTATCTACTAAATTAAGGATATTTTCTCTTGTATTATCCGTAGATCCATTATCAACTAATATAATTTCATGTTCATCAGAATTAAAATATTTATTTATTCTGCTTATTAAAATTGGAATATTATTACCCTCATTATAGAATGGTATTACTAAAGATAATTTCACAGTTAAGAATCGTAAAAAACAAAAATTTTCGAACCATAAAAATTATTTAAAGTTGCAAAAACTGTACCTACAAACCAGCATACATAATAACTGAAACCAAGTTTACTTAAAATAAAAATTGTAAAAGCATTTAATAAAGCTCCAGTAAAATAAACAATTAGAAATTTTGAAATTGTTTTTAAATTATGAGGTTTATAGGAATTAAAAACCCATTTTTTTCCAAAAAAATAAGAATTTAATAGACCCATAAAATATCCAACAAAAGAAGCTAAAACTATTAGTCCAGAAAATTTAAACAAAATATAATAAAAAAAATAATTTATTAAAGTTGAAAAAATTCCAATGATTGTATATCTTTTTATTTGATATATTATTTTCACTTATTAAAATTATAAAATCTTTTTTCTAATGATTGAATTTTATCTTGTGGAATATGCAGATCATTTTGGATTTTATATGCATGATATTTCCACTTATGAAAACAAGATTGCCAATATTCAAAAGTTTTAAGATCATTTGGAGTACCCCAACATATATACTCTTCAACTTGGAAGTAATGACAATTTAAACCCATTTTTATAGCATTATTTATACAAGAATCAACATAAAACTCACCATTAACCTTATTTTCTGATGAAATCAATCGTTCTAAAGAAATTTTTAATTTTCTCAAACTTTTAAAAGTAAATGTGCCAATGATTATTGGTAAATTAAGATCATTATTTATAGGTTTTTTAACTGATACACTTTTTATTTTTCCATTTTTATCACAATCTATCCAACCATACATTTCTGGGTTTCTTTTTGCATTAATAAATCCTCTGAAACCCCAAACTATTACATCAATATTATGATTATTTAAAAGGTTTTTATACTCTTCCCAATTAAAAATGACCCCATTATCGCAAGCTGAAATTGTAACTGGTTGTATAAATTTAGAATTAATTTTGGAATCATCGAGAACATTAATTCCCTCTAAAACAGTATTAGCTTGTCCATCTGTAACACTTGGTAAACTTTTAATAATACATTCAGGTCTTTGTTTTCTTAATTTATCTTTAATTTCTTCAGAAAATTGCATATCTTCTCTCAGAACAAATATATTATTTTTATGAATTGGCAAATCATCAATCGCTTGAGTTACCATTGGCTTTCCCGATACTTCTATTAAAGGTTTAGTCTTTAGGTAGCCTTCTTTAGAAAATCTTTTTCCAAGTCCCGCCATAGGGATTATTAATGTCCCATCAAAAATATTATTTTCTTTTTTTTGTTTATTAATTTTTCCGAAAGTTTCAGACCATTGCTGATATTCTTGCAAATCCTGAGGAGTACCCCACTGCATAAAATGTTGAAGTGGATAAATATAAATATTATCGTATATTTCAGCGAGTATCTTATATGCAAGACTGACATAATATTCGCCATTAATATTTAAGTCTCTTTTTATAACCTCTTCAAATGAAGAAATCAATAATTCTCCTTTAGCAAAAAAGTATGTCCCCGAAGATGCATATTCATCAATCCTATTATTTGTGAAGGGTTCTTTTTCTTTAATATCAATTAAAAAATTATTTTTTTCCTTTATGTAAGCATAATTAGTAGTACCTAAGCTATGCGGATGAAATCCCTTGTAAGCGGGAATAGCTCCTACATAATTATTTTTTGAAATATCAAGCTTAAATTTTTCCCAATCCCAATAACAAGTAAAATCGCAATAATTTACGACAATTGGTTCTTTATCCTTTATTAGATGTCTAACTGATAAAACCGCATGGATAGGACCTAGTTTATGAGGTTCAATTCCAATAATTGTATAATTATGAGCTAAAGAACTAAGAATACCTTTTAAATTCCATTCTTTTTTGTTTAAGTGTTCTTTATTGCAAACAAAAATAAACTCTTCATTGGGAGAAAACATATTTACAACATGCTCTATAAATTTAAAATTATCTACAGAAATTAATGGTTTTGGGACATCATATCCTACTTTTCTAAATCTTTCACCAAAACCTGACATAGGAACTATTATTTTCATAATCAATTATTTTTTAATATTTAGATTACCAATGCGTTGATTTAAGATTTTGAAACTTATGAGAAAGTGATATTTTTTTTCTTAAATCTCGAAAGACATCTGCATTAAACAAAAATATCTTCTAAAATTTAATTTCTAAAAAAATATTACATTTTTTAATAACGTTAACATACTAAAGTGACTCTAATAATTTTTTAAAAATATCTATAACTTTTATCTATACGATAAATATTTATCCAAAATAAATCATTTATAGATCATTATTAATATTTAATAAGAATTTAATAGTGAATTTATAGATAATTTATAAATAACTTATAGATAAT
>CESP01055631.1_pt1 | contig 29666 bp, 28 predicted proteins | sample 531211 | NCBI WGS metagenome assembly CESP01 (sample SAMEA2622074, study PRJEB7988) | marine metagenome | biome: marine biome (ENVO:00000447); feature: surface water layer (ENVO:00002042); material: "saline water (ENVO:00002010), including plankton (ENVO:xxxxxxxx)" | depth 5 m | reverse complement strand
CTTTGTTTTTATGTTTTTAGAAAAAAGCGTTTGCGGGTATCGCCCTTAACGGTCAGAAACAATCTTTAAAAGTGGTTGAATTGTATGCCGATTATAAAAAATGAGATATGGTATCGAATCAAGGATGGGGACGCCTCCGCCTTTGGTGAATTGTATGATGGTTTTGCTGGTGCTATGTTTTCGCTTTCTCTAGAAATCCTAGGGGATCGATGGGAAGCTGAAGAGGTCATACAGGATGTATTTTCATATCTTTGGCGAAAGCCCGAATCTTTTGCTCCCGACAAAGGAAAATTCAGTAGCTGGTTATTGGTCATTACCCGAAATCGAAGTATTGACCGCTACCGATCTCGAAAACGCCGGCTTGATCGTGGAGAATCGGATGATACTTTAGCTCAAAAACCTGATTTCAACTTGGTGGATGGGGCCGAAGGAGCAACACAAAGTGATGAGCGGTCCCACTTGAGGTCCGCATTTAAAGATTTGCCAGAAGAACAAAGAAAGGTTTTGGAACTCTCCTACTTTAAAGGATTAAATCATGTGGAAATTTCTGATCATTTAGACCTTTCACTCGGTACTGTAAAGTCACGTATTCGGCTTGGTATCGAAAAGTTACGTAACTCCCTGTCCAACCTCCGAATTTAAAATAAATCATGAAATTTAGATACATATCTGAGTCAAACAAATGGAAAAGCTCGGTTCTTTGCTTGAGAATTTCGCCTCTAATCATAGAATAAATTTCTGTTTTGCAATCCCTCAAACAACAAGCACTTGATTATACATTGGGAGTCCTCCCCAAAGAGGAATCTTTGTTGTTTGAGGCGCTCATCGAAGAAGATGAGGAAGCTCAGAATGTTTTGACTGAAGCCCTTGATGATTTCGCGTCCCTTTCCTTGACCGCAAAACCTTCCAAACTCGGACATGAGGTTCGCAAGCGAGTGGTCGAACATTGTCAACCCAAGATAAATTTGGATCCATTTCTTGGAAGCAAGGAGATCGAAACTCTCAGGGATACCTTTTCTTCATTTACCGATCGCTACACGGGTGGAGGTGGCAGCGTTGATATGTCAGACTTAAAAAATTCTGTCCTGAAAGACGACATTGTTTCCAATTACGAGAACCTCATTCGATTACTTCCGCTAGTCTCGGGAGATTCTCGTGCAGCATCGGGTGATTTTTCAGAATTGCAAAATCAGTTACGTTCTCACGACTCATTCACTCAAAGTGTCCACAAGACACTTGATCATGGTCTCCAAGGAGAATCTCCTGCTTCCCGTTCCGTTCTTCGCAGTGCTCTGTCATCCATGCCTTCCCTTGCTTTCTTTTCCGATCGGCTCAGGGCAGACCAAGCCACGGTTGGAGACGCCCGCAGACTTTTTTATCTTTGTCGGGATCAGTTGAAGATCATGCGTTCATCCTTTCGCGACTTAGACTCCGAAAGATTAATTGAAGATGAAAAGCTTAGATACCATGGAGCTGGTTTATTACGCACCAAATGGTGGGGTGCGGAGCATGCTTACTTTTCTTCCAATGGAAAAGTTCGTTGTGGACATTTTTTTGATGGACCGATCACGGAAAGATGCGTGGAGTTTGCGGAATACGACGCTAACATGTACTGCTTAGCAAATTTGCTAGCCCCTAGGTCTGCGGATGGAGAGTTTCATTTGGAACTGCTTAAAGATACTGTACCAGGCTGTACCCTTGCAGTTACCAGTGCCAAGATGAGTGAAAATAATTTTAAATCATTGGCGTCTGTAATTGATCGGAAAACCATTGTGGGAAAAGGTCTTGAGCAAGACATATTTTTATGGGATCTGATTGAGGACTCCATGGTTCGAGGTCACAAGAATGATTCTATCAAAGAACTACGTGAGCAAATGACTTACGGGTACAATCGAATGAACGATACTACCTATTTGTGGTTCGCATGGCCGGCGATTCCGAACGCCCAATAGGGTGCGGAGGCTTCCACTTTGAAGCCCTTGCAATAATGGATTAAATGGGGGTCATCATTGGGTTCCTGGAAACCCTGACAAGAGAATAGCTCGCCCTGATAATCCGCTTGATCTAGGCAGACCGCGTCATAAGGACGGTGTCGGACTTGGGCACTTGAAAGTTTCCCGCGGAATGTTTGCTTAGACCAAAACCGGTAGCGTTCCAAAAGGAAATAATCCAGGGTTCCTGCCTTTGCCATTTCCCCCTCCATTTTCACGGCTGAGATGCACGAAGAAATACTTCCCTTAATTCCCCCCCGCTTTAATTTAGTCTCAGAATTATATTCAATAAAGTCATTCTTTTGGTTACAATCGATCGATGCATAACGGTAATTAAGACCGTACAACAAGCGTGCCCCTGCTACTGCAAGTAAATCCGATGAATCCAGAGAATAAAACCATACCCCTCTCCTTCCCGCCTGATCCCTTACATAAGTTCGTAGGTTAAGTTCACTAAAATCCCTCCATGGTATTTGCACAAACGGCTTTATCTGAAGTTCACTCAGGCGAAAGCCAACAACACTCAGCCAAGCCTCACCTTCAAACAAATCGATTTCTAGACTTTTTGGAATGGTTGATTCAAGCGACTCTTTGGAAACCGGCCAGTGAAGGAAGAGTAAATTCTCCCATTTTTGAGTCATGAAAGAATGGAGAAACTTTTGAAACATTTCTTTACCCGAAAATTTCTTTTAACCTTGTCCTTCGAAAATTGAATATTTTTTTCAAAGTTTTTCGCACAAACAAGGAATGAGCAACTTTGCCAAATGGACCAAATGGGATTTGATACCTGATTTCATCGGTCATTTTGGTTCCGCCCTCCACTTCTTCCAAACGGTGAGTATGCAACCAAAGTTTATAGGGACCAACCCGTTGCTCGTCCATAAATGAGAAACCGTCCACAACATATTTGATTTCCGTAAGCCATGGGGTCCAACCAAGTACAGGAATTTTCACCCGGTATTCAAGCAAAAGACCGGGGTATATCTTTTCCGGGAATTCCCCCAAAATCCGGAATGCCATTTCAGGAGGTGTGATTTGATTTAAATTTTGGGGAACCGAAACAAATTCCCACAAAGTTTCACGGTTTACCGCTAAGGTTTGATTTTGAACGATGCTGTACACGGTTTCATTTATAGTGAAAATTACTCGCAGATGCAACCTCCCCTTGACCCCCTTGAGCGAAGGAATTATCAAGTAAGAATGATCAAAACATCTTCCCTTCTCCTAATCTTGCTTTCCACCCTCTCCCAGATTTTACTTGGACAAGAAGGAATGTCAGAATTGGCCGGTATTCGGTTTGCCTATGAAAACTCTTCCGACCGTGAAATCAAAGGCATAAATGCAGATATTAGTTATGATCAGTGGGAAATCCGGACACCATTCTTCTATTCCCAAAAAGATGATTGGACCATAGCTGCAGGAATTCGCTACCAATCTACCAAGCTTGATATTTCCAACCTCCTTGCTTACCCCTTTCTCGAGGATCAATTGCATTCCCTCGATCTTGCCCTTTTCTTAAGCAGAAAATATTCGGAAAACATAGATTGGCTTCTTTTATTTAATCCTAACCTTGCCGGTGATTTTGAAAACACCAACGGGGACGCTTTCAATTACCTTACCATTGCCGGAATCAAATGGGAGCAAAAGGATAACCTGCAATGGATTTTTGGCGCAGTCTATACTACCGGTATCGGAGACGATTTATTATTGCCCGCCCTTGGCTTCATCTGGGAACCATCCGCACGGTCCACTTTAGTCTTTGCGGGTCCAATTATTCGATACAATTATGAACTATCTGAGCACTGGGATTTAAACCTCGGAGGTCAATTCACCGGAAATCGCTGGCACACGGAAGCACTTTATGGGGGTAATCTGGAAAAACGGGACTTTCGCTTTCGTTCCTATCGACTCTTTGCAAACCTCCAGTATAACCTGGGCGAAAAGCACGCAATTTTCGCCGGTGTCGGCTTTGATTTTGCGGGTGAAGTAGAATTAGAAACTCCGACTAGTCGAGATGAAAGAGATGTGGAGAATGGAGGAAACCTGGAAATCGGATACCAGTTCAAATTCTAAGAATGGAGTCTGCAGCCTCCCAGCCGGAAAGGGCGGCATTTTCAATTCTCTCGCCACCGAATCCGTCACCAGCCAAGGTAAGTTTTTCTTCCGAGCCATGCCAATGACTCGCACCAAAAGTTACAATCGGCTTGGCAAAACCCCAGCGGTGAGAGGACCAAGATTTGATCCTTGCCTTCAAACAATCCTCCGCAACTGAAACCAAATAAGGAATCCGGTCTTCATCCGGTGAGTCCCAGTGCTTCTGGCTATACTTATCCGAGGCATGAATCGTACAGGCAGGAATCGGAGATATTCCTTTTACTTGGTTATCGGAGAGCCAATCAATCTCTGCAACCGGATGGGTGATGGTTCCAGGAGCCAAAAGGCTGGAGGGTTGATCTAAAATGCCAAGTACTGCCAGGCACCGGGTATGACGGATGGCACCAAGTCGCTCCATCGTTTCTGGATCGAGTTGGTAATCACTGCGGTCAAAAAGCTCAAGAAGTTGAACCGATGGCATGGTGATCACAAGATGTTCACACTCGAATTGATTCCCATCTTTTTCCGTTACAGTCCAGATACCATGATTCCTTTTGATGTGACTCACAAAGAATCCGGTTTCCACATCAAAAGACTGGGCCAGGGACTTAGCCGGTGCAGTGATACCATCCAGACCACGAAACCGGATTCGACCAGATAAATCCTCTCTTCCTGGAACCCGATCATACCATGGCAGTACCGTACCCTCATGTTGCCACTTTTCAATTAGGCTTTCCATTCTCGGATCGCGGGCCGTAAAAAATTGGGCTCCATGGTCGATTCGGGCTCCCTCCATTCGCCGGGTTGCCATGCGCCCACCTACCCCGCGACCTTTTTCGACCAGAGTGACGGAATGACCTTTCTGTGCTAACCTCCAAGCACAAACGCAACCTGAAATACCCGCTCCGATAATTACAACTCTCATTCTATCAGCATAGGGATATTTGGATGAATTAAAAGCTAATCGTAACTTCAAGGCTTGGAAGTTTAAGGGGTAAGCGATAAGTTTGAAACTATGGCACTTCAAACCGATTTATTTCCCGGACCCGAAGCCCAAGCTTTCGATCTGCCCGATGCAAAAATTAATTATTGGCCCCGTTTTTTCTCGGCTAGTGAAGCAAATTTATTATTGCGGTCACTAATTGAACAAATCCCATGGAAACAAAATAAAATAAGGTTCTATGGAAAGGAAAGTTTAGTTCCCCGTTTGGAATCCTGGCATGGGGAACCCGGAATCCGATACGCCTATTCAGGGATTGAAATGGAAGCAAAACCTTGGACCAAAGACCTGCTCACCATAAAATCCGCCATCGAACAAGTTTCAAATACCACTTACAATTCGGTTCTGATCAATTATTATCGTGATGGTAAAGACCGGGTGGCTTGGCATAGTGATGATGAAAAAGAACTTGGCCTAAACCCAGTCATCGGATCGGTTAGTCTGGGAGCACAAAGAAAATTTAAATTACGGCACAAGCAATTCAAAGAGAATGGTCTAAAGCATGACATCTTACTTCAAAATGGTAGCTTTTTATTGATGCACGGATCCACTCAACACCATTGGATGCATGAAATCCCTAGAACTGCATTACCGATTGAGCCAAGGATAAACCTTACCTTTCGGGTAATCCGTGAATCATAACATTTAAAAACCTTTGATCCCTTTTTCGTTGATTTACAATGGATGCGATACATCCCATAATGTGATCTAGTTCCTCCTGCTCATCGCTATAATTTTAAAAAATGAAGTTCTATTTTTTTATTCTCGTTTGGATAACATCTACGGTTTACTCATTTGGATACGAAGCTATGCACGAAAAAACCCCTGTCGGAATCATCAAAATATTGAATTTGCCCGAGAGAATCGCACTCGAGGCATCTTCCAAGGTTTCTTACTTTGACGAGAATAATGGGCTCTTTCGTAAGCTCTTCAGGTATATCAGTAACAATGATATTGCGATGACAACCCCAGTAGAAGCTGATATTACCCCCGGCAAAATGAGGTTTTTCGTAGGTGCTGATGACATTGATAAGAAATTCATTGACTCCAAAGAAGTTAAAATTAAGTCGGTACCTACCCTAAAGGTGATCGCAATCGGAATCCGGGGCGGCTACACGAAAGCTCGATTTCTGGAAAATGAAAAAAAATTATACCATTGGCTTACAGAAAACAAAAATTTTGAAAAGGCGGGTGAAACCTACGGAGTTTATTGGAATGGACCTTTTGTACCTGGGCTTTTGAAACGCTCTGAAATTCACCTTCCCATCCAAAAAAAAACAAATCCCAAAAAAGAAAAAAAAAGTAAGTTATGAAATTATACCTTTTTACCCTCATCCCTATCTTATCTATGAGCCTATCTGCTTCCCCATCCCTTTATGAACATAAACTTATATCCATTGACGGAGAAAGTACTTCGCTTTCGGATCATAAAGGAAAAGTAATCCTAATGGTGAACGTTGCCTCTCGCTGTGGCTTTACCCGCCAGTACAAGGGCTTAGAGGAGCTCTATAAACAATACAAAGATCAGGGCTTGGTTGTATGTGGTTTCCCATGCAATCAATTCGGTGGACAAGAACCTGGATCAGAATCTGAAATCCTTTCCTTTTGTTCCTCCAAATTTGGAGTAACTTTTCCCATGTATTCTAAAATCGAAGTAAATGGACCGAATCGGCATCCGCTTTACGAAGCGATTATCGGGGAAAAGGGGCCACTGAAAGGAAATATTAAGTGGAACTTTGGTAAAATACTGATTGGAAAAGATGGACAGCCCATTGAAAGATTTGGAAGCATGACTTCGCCATCCTCAAAAAAATTGATCAAGGCAATCGAAGAAGCGATTGAAAGCTGATTCCCCTTTTGCTTTTCACTTTGGTATTCTTCTTACCCTAACTGCCATTTTCTCTGCATCCACCGGATGTGTAAAGATGGAGATGAGAGGTGGAATGATTCCACATGTGGGCCTTGAAAAAAAACCGCCTGCCCCAAAAACCAATAGGGTCAAAACTACCTCTTTCCGTGAAATCACCCAGGATTGGAATCAGTTCCGTGGACCCGAGAGGAATGGGGATGCATCCAAACAAAATCCACCCCTCAATCTATCTCAAGCTCCTTCATTGTGCTGGCAAGTAAGTTGCGGTGCTGGTCACTCCTCGATTGTAACCAAAGGGAATCTAATCCTAACCCTAGAACAACAAGGAAACTTCGAAGTTCTCGTAGCACGAAACTTTCAGGATGGAAAGGTTGCTTGGCAGGTAAGTGAAAAAACCAGATGGGATGATATGATGAGCGGGGAAGGCCCTCGCTCGACTCCTACGATATTCGGTGGAAAAGTATTTACTCTCTTTTCAAATGGAAGATTAAGTTGTCTTGAAGTGGAGAACGGCAGGGTAATTTGGGATATTCAAACCATTGAGGAAGGCTTTGACTTTCCGGATTGGGGACTTGCTGGTGCGCCCTTAATTTGGAAGGAGTTGGTCATTCTTAACCTCGGTGGAGAGGATTCAGCGGTTCAAGCATACTCCTCCCAAACTGGAAAATTAGTATGGGCTTCGAAATTAACTGGCCGGGGTGTTTATCTCTCTCCCACCATAATCGAGTTGCATGGGGAAGAACATCTGGTCGCAGCAGTTGAGGGAAAGGTTGTCGGGTTGGATCCTGAAGACGGAAAGACATTATGGGAAAAACCATGGAAGATTTTTTTAAACAATGTTCAGATTGCCCAGCCTGTCGCTTTATCCAATAACTCCCTGCTTCTGGCTGCAGGTTACGGGAAAGGAGCCGAGTGCTTCACCATTCAACCAGGCACGAGTTTGGCGAACTACACCGTCGAGTCGAACTGGAAATCGAAGAATTTAAAGGCAAAATTCTCCAATCCTGTATTCAAGAACGGATACCTTTATGGACTTAGTGAAAATCTTCTGGTCTGCCTGGAAGCTAAGTCCGGGAAACTCATGTGGCGCGGAAAAAAATATGGATACGGTCGGGTGCTGGCTTGCCATGACAAAATTTTACTTCTTGGGAGCACTGGCGTGCTCTCGGTGATCGAGCTCAATCCTGATGCATTTCACGAAATTTATTCGGGCCCTTTGCTCAATGACGCAAGATGCTGGAACGGTCCAGCACTGGTAAATGGCTACCTGATTGCCCGTAACGGGGAACAGATGGCATGCTTCGACTTAGCTGCTAAGCCCAGATAAATCAGTTCCCTAAAGCAGACATGAAAAGAGGCAAGTAGGTTTTCTGGTCAAGCGTGCGAAAAAGAATATTACCTCAACATTACTGATGGATGAGGCGAAGTTTCATTTTACCTAACGACTGGAATATCATCCCAGTTGGTAGTGTAGCCGGGCGTACGCATTTCCCGGCGCATTTGCCATTGCTTTCCAATTCCTTGTCCTCCCCAAAAAGCTCCACCCGCTCGGTACCGCCCGGCAACTTCTTCAACCGCATCCACAAATTCCCGGCGACGCGGGTTTTGATACTCTTCAAATAATAAGCCCTGGCGAAAAGAAGCCGGGGCCAAATCTAGCAGGATCACGCCGGCCTTCTTGTAAGCAAAACCAGATCGGTAAATATTATGAAGCAAACGCTTCGCATTTTGTACAATCCGGATAGGATCATCGGTTGGCTCATCTAAGGCCAGAGTCCGTGCATTCGAATACTGGGCTTGATCCTCCCGAAATCGATTGGTCATAATAAAGACCTGAAGACCGGCGGCCAGCGAGCCCTCACTACGAATTTTACGGGTCGCACGGATCGCATAGTTGGCCACCGCTTCTTCCATTTCCTGAAGGTCGGTAACTGGCTTTCCAAAGGAACGGGAACAGCAAGTATTCTTTCGGGGTGAACTAACTTCCTCCATCTCCAAACAAGGTATTCCGCTAAGTTCACGCTGGGTGCGCTCCAGCGTAACTCCCCCGATCGCCCGGATCGAGGCGGAAGGAGCCTGGGCAAAATGCCAAGCATTACGGACCCCAATTCTTCGAAGTCGGATGCTTAATCGACGCCCTACCCCCCAGACATCTTCAATTGCGACTCCATTCAGTGCGGACTCATCGGTTGCATTGAGGATTAAACAGCCCTTCTTCATTTTCTTCGCCAAGCGGTTTCCGGCCTTAGACAAAGTCTTGGTTGCTCCCAGCCCGATCGAAATCGGAATTCCAGTCCATCGCTTGACTTGATCACGGATATGCATACTCAACGACAAAGGGTTAGGCACGCCGGTAAGATTGAGAAAAGATTCATCAATGGAGTAGACCTCAAGCTCAGGGGCAAAACGGGCCAGGACCGAAACTACCCGGCGGGACATATCCCCATACAGTTCGTAATTGGAAGAAAGGACCACCACCCCATTGTATTCGCAAAGTTTTTTGATTTGATGAAAAGGAGCACCCATCGGGATTCCAATCGCTTTAGCCTCGTTGGACCTGGCGACCGCGCAGCCATCGTTATTGGAGAGAACAATGACCGGACGGCCCTCCAGAGAGGGACGAAAGACTCGCTCGCAGGAAACGTAAAAATTATTACAGTCCGCCAGGGCAATCACAAGGAATGGATCACATTAGTAACCACTCCCCACAAATGGGTATCATCTTGTTCCTGAAAATTAATCGAGGGGTAGTCGGGGTTTTCGGGCGTAAGCCATGATTTTTGCTTCGTCTGACGAAGGCGTTTGACCGTAAGTTCACCGTTGATCGATACAATCACCACTTTTCCATCTGAAGCCTCCAAACTACGATCAACAACTAGAAGGTCTCCGTCATGGATACCGGCTCCAATCATGGAATCTCCACGGGCTCTTACAAAAAAAGTAGCAGTAGGCTCACGAACTAGGTGGGAGTTTAAATCAAGCGCACCCTCGGCATAATCATCTGCAGGAGATGGAAAGCCTGCAGGAACCGAGTGGCCGTAAAGGGGAAGTTCATCCTCTCGTTCACGTACAAAACGAAGCACCCGATCAATCTTACTGATCGGAATACGTACTGGTTGCGTGGGTTCTCCGTAGTGGTTTGTACCTTTGGGTCGCCCGGCTCCCATTCGTTTGCCTCCATGTTTTTCCATCTCCATTTGAATATTGTTACATTATTCAAAAAGGCAAGCTTTGTCATTAAAAACTTGATCCAATAAAGACTGCAACACGATCTATATTCGTGGAATCTATAAATAAATCAGACCAAATTAATCACCTTATTGTAGGAGCTTCCCGGGGAATCGGAAGATCGCTTTTGGATCTTTCAATGGATGCGGGCCATCAAGTGTACGCACTTGCCCGAAACAAACCTGAAAACGCCCCCGAAGGGTGTACCTGGATTCAGGGGGATGCCGAAAATCCAGATTCATTTATGGATCAGTTACCGGAGAAGATCAACGCCCTTACTTTTTGTCCGGGCAAGGTAATCCTTGGACCAGTTAAGCGGTTGAGAAAAGAACAAATGCTGGATGCATACAAAACCAGTGTCCTAGACGCATTCACTTTGATTCAATCCCTGATGCCCCGCCTAGAAGGTTCCATCGCTCTTCTTTCATCGGTCGCTGCCCGTACCGGGCTTCCGAACCACTGTGCAATTTCTGCGGCAAAATCGGGACTCGAGGGATTTGCCATCGCTCTGGCAGCCGATCTCGCACCCAAAGTAAGGGTTAATGTGGTTGCTCCCACTCTCACCCCCACGGAAATGGGACTGGCAATGGTTGGGGGAGATAAGATGATTCCAATGATTGAAGAGCGTCATCCTTTGAAAAAGATTCCTTCAGTCGGCGAAATTGCTTCTACCATTTGCTTCCTCCATTCTGAATCTGCAGCTTCCATCACTGGGCAAATCTTTAAAGTAGACTCAGGTCTGTCGCAGCTTAGACTGAACTCGTGATTTCAGAAATTTCAAGCAATTCTGCATCTCCTATCATCGTTTGGTTCCGCAAGGACCTTCGTTTAAGAGATCACCCCTGCCTGCATGCTGCCATGCTTGCCGGACAGAAAATCATTCCCGTTTTCATTTGGGATTCAGAAGAAGGAGGACAATGGAGCCCAGGGGCATCGTCTCGATGGTGGCTTCATCATGCCTTACAAAGCTTGGCAAAAGAAATAAAAAGTTTGGGTGGGCAACTCATTCTAAAAAAGGGAAAGGCTGCGGAGATTCTTCCTCTCTTGGCCCAAGAGAGTTATGCAGACAAGGTTTTTTACAGTCGTACTTATGATCCATACAGCATCGCAACCCAGGAGTCGGTTGAGGAAGCCTTGGACGATGCCAGAGTAGAGACTGAATCCTTTAATTCTTCTCTTTTGCAGGAACCCTGGGAAATGAAAAACGGGACTGGGAAACCCTTTCAAGTCTTTACTCCCTATTGGAGAAAGTCTCGTCCCGTCATTTACCGGGAGCCCGCGGTTTATGAAATCTCTAAATTACCCTTCACTCCCCATCCCCTTCCCTCTGATTCCCTAGAGAGCCTTGCTTTGTTACCCGATTATTCCTGGCAACAAAAGTTGGAAAGCCATTGGTCCGTTTCGGAAGATGCGGCTCATCAACAGTTGGAACGAACCGTTCACGAGGTCACCCATTCCTACGCAACTCGTAGAAACTACCCAGCAGTGGATGGAACTTCGAGGCTTTCTCCTTACCTAGCATGGGGCTTAATTAGTCCTCGTCAAATTTGTCACAGTGTATTACAGGCGGAGACTGAAGGTAGTCACCGCGGGGAGAATAAGTTCCTTGTTGAAATTGGCTGGCGTGAGTTTTCTTATCATCTACTCTACCACTTTCCATCGATCCCGGATCAACCCCTACGAGCCAAGTATGCTTCCTTTCCTTGGATAGAAGATAAAATCAATCTCAAACGCTGGCAATTCGGAAATACCGGGTATCCCATGGTGGATGCCGGGATGCGACAACTTTATGAATCTGGTTGGATGCACAATCGGGTTCGCATGATTGTCGCATCCTTTCTGGTTAAACACCTTCTACTTTCATGGAATGACGGAGCTCGTTGGTTTTGGGATACACTGGTCGATGCTGACCTCGCCAGCAACACGCAAGGTTGGCAGTGGGCGGCAGGATGCGGTGCGGATGCCGCACCTTACTTCAGAATTTTTAATCCCATCACCCAAGGCGAAAAATTTGATGGCCGTGGGGAATATGCGAAGCGATGGATTCCTCAGCTTGAATCATTGCCATCCAAATGGATCTTCCGACCCTGGGAAGCACCCGCTGAGATATTGAAAACCCACGGAGTGGATTTGGGAGGCAACTATCCCGAGCCCTGTATTGATCATTCCGAAGGCCGTACCCGGGCACTTGCTGCCCTAGCCACTTTAAAAACCCCTTAATTTTTAAATGAGTACCGCAATAGTCTGGTTCCGTAAGTCCCTGAGATTGCATGATAATCCTGCTCTTCTCCATGCTTGCAGTAAGAATTCCATAACCTCCATACTTCCCTTATTTATTGTCGATACTGATATTGTGGGATCAGATTTTGGAAAATACCACGCCAACCGACTGCACTTTCTATTGGAGTCACTGGAAGATTTGGACGAAAACCTAAAATCAAAATTTGGTAGCAAGCTTTCTGTTTTGTTTGGCAAACCCACTGAAATTTTTGACCAACTCTTCAAGGAATTTGGCCCAACTATTTCTCTACTCAGCTCAGATTACTGCTCCGAGCCTCATGGCAGGTCTCTTAGTTCTGAGATTGATGAGAAAATCAATCTCCACTCTCCTTCCACGGAAGTTGTTTTTCACCCTTCGGTCCAAACCGTACTTGATATTGAAGAAGTATCTCAGGACCCTGTTTACAAAGAACCAAAGTCGATGAAGGAAATTGAAAAGATTTTTCTTCATAAATTTGGCTTAGATGACTCCGGTCTACTTGTGCTGCCCAAGCCACTACCTCCGCCTTCGAAGATCCCATCTCCCTCTGCACCCCTTGAATCATTTTGTTCCACCTTTTCGTCTACCAATGGAATTTCTTCTTCAAAATCACTCCGAGAACATCTTTCCAATGATAAACGGCTGCCCAAATCTTCTTCGAATTCTTATTTCAAAGGAGGTGAAAGTGAGGCACTCAACAGACTTTGTATAAAAGTTGAAGGTCAATCAGAATTCGTCAACTCCTTCAAAAAACCAAAGACTTTTTCTACCAACCAATCCGATAACCCCTTTGAGCCCAGTACCACTGGTCTATCCCCTTATCTAAGTAATGGAAATTTGTCAGTTCGCAGGTTGTGGCAAGAAGTTCAGGCTTGTAACCGCTCCAGTTCACACTCCCAGCCTCCCGAATCCCTAACCGGTCAACTACTCTTTCGGGAGATGTTTTATTTACTCTCCAGATCCGTTAAGAATTGGGATGACGATTCCAACAACAAGATGTGCAAGAAAATTACCTGGGGTGAACGGGATCAAAAGCTTGTAGTTGCTTGGGAAGAAGGTCGTACTGGATTCCCCCTGATTGATGCCATGATGCGGCAACTCGAATCGACCGGTTGGATGCACCACCTCGGAAGACATGCAGTATCTTGCTTCTTCACTCGTGGTCAACTTTGGCAACACTGGAAGTTGGGCCGGGACATTTTTGAACATAAGTTATTGGATAGTGACTGGGCATTAAACAATGGAAATTGGCTCTGGCTTTCCGGAGTCGCCCCCTTTTCCATGCCTTACTTTCGTCTTTACAACCCATGCCCCGACGCAAAATCCAGTTTGAATGTGGAAACCACCCAAGCCACTTTTATTAAACATTGGATTCCGGAGCTGGCAAATATGCCGGCTAAGTATGTTTATGAGCCCCATCTTGCCCCTTTGGGCATTCAGGAAGAAGCCCATTGTATCATTGGCAAGCACTACCCTGCTCCAATAGTTGAGCGAAAAGAGAGTGCAAAATTGAACCTGGCCAAGTTCAAACAAAGCTTGGCCGCTTGAGCCTTGCCCTAAAACAACATCAGGTTTCCGCTGGCATCGATCTTTTTCCCGTCCACTTCTTTGATCTCCGACATACCGGCATATCCCCGGATTGTTTCTAAGTCATCCACCTCCTCCGGCTTTTTATCTTTTCGCCAGCGGTGAATACGAGGAAATCGCAAGGCAACTCCGGACTTGTGACGACCGGAAGCCTGTACCCCTTCAAAAGCAATCTCAAAAACCAGTTCAGGCTTCACCCCCCGAACGGGTCCAAATTTTCCGGTTATATTTTTCCTGACAAAACGGTCTACTTCTTCAATTTCTTTATTACTCAAACCCGAATAGGCTTTTGCAACGGTTACCCATTTCCCTGATTCATTCAACACCGCCAAGGAATAATCAGAGTATAAATTCGCACGCTTCCCATGTCCCAGTTGGGCACTGACCACCACCATATCCGCTAGGTATGGTTCGATTTTCCACTTGTACCAAACCCCTTTCACACGACCGCTTTGATAGACCGATTTCTTTTCTTTGAGCATTAAGCCCTCCACTCCCCTTTTCCTTGATTCCATTCTCATGGTAGTAAACGCCTCCCAAGTATTGAGCTCGATCACCGGAGACAGTCCAATTGGCAAATGGAGTGGGATTCCCTCAAAGATACCCTCTAACTTTTCCCTTCTTTCTTGGGTTGGAATGGTTCGTAAATCCTTACCATTCAAGCGAAGCAGATCATAGGCAAGAAAACGAACCGGTTCCTTTTTTAAAACTGAAGGACCAGGCATCTTCCGACCCAATCTTTTCTGGAGGTGAGAAAACGACCGCAGACCCTCATGTCCCCAAGCAAGAATTTCGCCATCCAGACAAATATCCCTGGGTAAATGAGGGAGGCATTCAAGCAACTCTGGAAAACTTTCCTCCACCGTCTCTTCTCCCCGTGACCAGATCATTCCTCTCCCTCCGCCAATCGATAATAATTGGGCTCGGATGCCATCCCACTTCCATTCAACTTGCCAGTCTTCCGGGCTCCCGAGCTTGGTGACCTCTTCCTGTAGAGGTGAAGCAAGACAGAATGGATAGGGCCTAGAAAAGTTTTTTTCTTGGTCAGTTTCAGGACCGATAATTTCAGAAAATAAAGTATTCTCACAATTCCAGTCTCCGGCAATTCTCTGGGCGATCCTGGATGTTTCCAGGTTGGAAACCCGGCTCAACGCCTTACATAGATTTCCCTTTGAAACCCCCATTCGAAAGCCTCCGGTTAACAGTTTGTGAAAAGGTAGCATTTCTTTGTCCGATAGATAATTCCATGCATCCGCGAGCAGTTCTTTTCTCAGTCCCGCATCCAAGTCCCGCAAAGGAAGTAAGAATTTCCTAATGGTCTGATCCAGCCCAAGGGAACCACCCCGCTCCTCTTGCCCTGCAAGGAGTGCGATCGTTTCCGCCAAATCCCCCACTCGATCATGACACTCTTCGATCAGCCAAAGGGGCAATTTAGACCAATCGCTCAAAAATGATCTCAGTTCACCCGTCTTCACCGCTCCCTTGATTCGATTACCGGATAAAAACCAGCACACCCAAATTGAATCCTCTTGGGGTGCGGAGTTGAAGTAATCAACCAAACGATCCAATCGGTCGTTGGTTTTAGTCATGGAATCAAGATCATGAAAAAGACTGGAAAATAATTTCATTCCTCTTCCTCTCCTCTCATTTTGGCCCCGTTAAGAATCGATGCATTTCTTCCTTCTTCTTGCAGGTATCTAGCCAAGGCATCCCCATTCCCATGAGTTAAGAAAATTTTTTCCGCTCCTGTACCCTTGATAACTTGTAACAAACCATCCCAATCTGCATGATCTGACAAAATAAATCCCTGATCTAAATTCCTTCTTCTTTTAGCTCCCCTAATCGACATCCAACCGGAAGCGAAAGCCCTTCGGCAATTTCTAATTTTCCGGGTCCATGTCGAATCCTCAACTGCAGGGGGAGCAATAATTATCGATTTGCTCAAATCATCCTTCTGCTCCCTTTCCAACTTTTGAACTTCAGGAAAATACACCCCTGCTTTTTCATAGTGTTCCAGAAATGGATGTATCGCTCCATGGGCAAAAACTGGCCCAATGCCGGTCTCTAAACCTGACAAGATTCGTTGTGCTTTGCCTAGAGAATAAGCAAATAATAAGGATGGTCTTCCTTCGCTTGCATTCTTATGCCACCACTCATTGACTTCCTTGTAAACCTTTTGTTCTTCAATCCAACGATAAACAGGTAAGCCAAAAGTACATTCAGAAATAAAACCATTACAAGGAACCATTTCAAAAGCTTCACAAGTTTGATCCGCTTGCGGTTTGTAATCACCACTAACTACCCAAACTTCTCCCCCTACTTCGACCCGAACTTGAGCCGATCCAAGAATGTGCCCGGCTGGGTGTAATGAGACTTTCGCGGAGCCAATCTTGATCTCCTTGCCAAAGGGGATGGATTCCATTCTCTGGTTTTCTCCAAGTCGGATTTTTAAAAGTGAGAGGCAGGAATCTGAGCACAAATAAGAACCGTGTCCACTACGAGCATGATCACTGTGAGCATGGGTGATCACCGCTTGGTTTACTTTTCCTCGCGGATCAATGTAAAACCCACCTGCAGGACAGTAGATTCCCTCAGGTTTTATTTCTAGTATTCTAGGCATATACTTTGCTACTTATCCCATCCGATTTTCCGCAATTTACAAATTTCAATTATTGATCTACAATAGGGAGATTAAGGAATCTATTTATCCTTATTAAATCTCTTAAAACAATATTTTTTGATGATCCTAAGTTATTTTTCCTGCGTTTTATACACTGTTATGGTTTATCACAATACAGACTCTGCATCACCCTCAAGTAACGATCCCGTAGGAAGATTTATTTCTGAACGGGCACGCATGGCTCCACCAACTAAAGAGGAATGCGATCAATTGTTTTCTGAAATGCATAATGGGTCCGACGATGCTCGTAAAGAACTTATCGAAAGACACATTCGTCTTGTTGCTTCTATTGCACTCAAATTTAGGCAGACAAGCGTCAACATGGAGGATATCATGGCCGAAGGTATCCAAGGCTTGGTCCTTGCCCTCGATAAATTTGATCACACTCGTGGTATAAAGCTTAGCACCTATGCAGCATGGTGGATCAGGCAACGTATTCAACGACTTATTGGTAAAATGTCTGGTGCGGTGGCTGTACCACACGATGTTTCCCAAGGTAAACGCAAAGAAAATTTGGTTCGCTCACAACTTCAAGTCGAATTCGGAAGGAATCCTACGGATGATGAGGTTAAACACGCCCTTGGCAGTGATCGCAATTTAACTAACCGAGTGAAGTATGCACCTTCAGGTAGTGTTTCGATTGACGAACCTTTTGGTGAGGAGACTGACCAAACTCTCGGTGATGTTCTTTCTGAAGAAGAGGAACTTTCCAAATCTTATCGCGAAGATGGTTCGCTATCGGACGATATCAGCGTAGCATTGAGTTTTCTGGATAAAAGGGAGAGAAAAGTACTCAGTATGAGATTCGGAATAGGTGCTGGTGACTCCATGAAATTAGATGATATTGCGGATGAGTTGAAAGTTTCTGGCGAAAGAGTTCGACAGCTAGAATCCTTGGGCCTCCGGAAACTGCGTGCTGTATTAATGCAAAATGGTGAAGTTAATTTCGGAAAGCTTGATAAGCTTGTCGGAACAGAATTACGTGGTAAAACTAAGATGAGTCCTTTAGAGTTGTCCCTCGTCTTAGATAATTCTACGTAAAAATGTCATTTTCATTATCAAAATGGGTATGTCCACCCCCCGAAACTTTCGAAGGTCCTGAGGGCACTGAAGGAAAAGTTGAATGGTTTAGGTGTCTTCCGTATATTGTAATCCACCTAACTGCATTAGCTGCCTTTTTCTATCCAGTCACCCTTTGGTGTCTTATCATAGCACTTATATCCTACAGTATGCGGATGTTTTCGATCACCGCATTTTATCACCGCTATTTTTCGCATCGTACATTCAAAACATCAAGAGTGGTCCAATTCATTGGTGCCTTTATTGCTTGTAGTTCTGGACAAAGAGGACCCTTGTGGTGGGCGGCTCACCACCGTCGTCATCACCGTCATTCTGATACGGAAGAAGATGTGCACTCCCCGCACAGTAAGAGTTTTATCTGGAGTCACACCCTCTGGTTTATGACTGAATATTCGGTTCCCACCTTCTTAAAAGAGGTTCGTGATCTGGTTAAGTTTAAAGAACTTGTCTTCCTCAATCGTTACGACTGGATTCCCTTAGTAATGTTGGGTATGGCATGTTATTTTGCTCCTGAAATTCCTTTTTTCTCTGAACTTACTGGACTTAGTAACATGCAGAGTTTGTTGTGGGGCTTTTTTGTACCAACTATTCTATTATATCACGCTACATTTGCTGTAAATTCGATCAATCACCTCTTTGGTTCTCGCAAGTTTGATACCAAAGATGAAAGCCGTAATAACTGGTTTATCGCCTTGATTGCTTTTGGTGAAGGGTGGCACAACAATCATCATTTTTATCCAGCTTCTGCAAGACAGGGATTTTTCAAAGGGGAGTTTGACATCACCTACTATGGCTTAAAATTTCTCTCTTTTTTTGGATTAGTCCACAGCCTCCGTCCTGTTCCTGCTTGGGTTAAAAGCAAGGCAAAAAGCTAAACACAACCCCCCGGTTTTGAAAATCGCCGTTGTCGGTTCCGGGATTTCAGGTCTTATTTGCACTTATCTACTGCAAGATAGGCACAAACTTACTTTATTCGAAGCGGGAAGTAAAGCAGGTGGTCATGTAAACACAGTTGATGTAAAAGGAGATACGGGAAACTTCCGGGTCGATACTGGTTTTATTGTTTTTAACCAGGAAAATTACCCAAACTTTGTCCGCCTGCTCGATCATTTGAAAGTAGAATCGCAAGTAACCCGTATGGGATTTTCAGTAAAAGCGGACCCACATGGTTTGGAATACAGTGGTGAATCGCTTCTTGGACTCTTTGGAAACTGGAAGAATTTGATCGACCTCAAACACTGGGGCATGACTCTTGACATTCTCAAGTTTCACAAACTGGCAGAAAACCTTCAGGAACCTGGTATCTCCGTCAACGAGTTTATTTCGAAGCATCAATTTGGAAAACGGTTTAAAGATAATTTCCTTCTTCCTCTTGGATCTGCGCTCTGGTCTTGCTCCATCGATCGGTTTGGGGAATTCCCCATCGAATTTGTTACCGATTTCCTGTCCAACCATCAAATGCTTCAAGCCAACAACCGTCCGGTTTGGCGCGTGCTTCAAGGAGGTTCGCGCACCTATGTGGATGCCATGCTTCGAAAGATCGGAAATCGTTTAAAGTTAAGCACCCCAGTTCAAAAAGTTTCCCGAAGCTCGGATAAAGTTTCCCTTCGCTTCTCCGATGGATCCGAAGAAATCTTCGACGAAGTAATTCTAGCTTGTCATGCAGATCAGTCCCTCAAATTGATTGAGCAACCGGACCTAGAGGAGCAAACCCTGCTGGAGGCATTCCCCTATGAAGAGAATTTGGTAAGCCTACATTCAGATGACTCAATTCTCCCAGTTCGAAAATCGGCGCGGGCCAGCTGGAATGCCCTCCTTACTAAGGATAAAAGTGAACAGGCCATTGTCACCTATGACATGAACATTTTACAAAGTCTGCCCACCAAGGAGCCCTTTTGTGTGTCTCTCAATCAAAAGAACACCATCGCACCTTCTAAGCATCATGCAGACTTTGAATTCTCCCACCCAACCTATCATCCGGGTAGAAAAGAGGCACAATCTGAACACCAAGCCTTCATTCGCCGGCGGGGAGTTTCTCTTTGTGGAGCTTATTGGGGATTTGGGTTTCACGAAGATGGCTTGAAAAGTGGACTGCAAGTATGCAAAGCTTTTGGTATTCATCTACCATGAACAGTTCTCTTTATTTCGGAAAAGTCAGTCATCACCGGCACAGCCCAAAAGTACATAATCTATCGTACCGGGTATATATGGCCCATTTATTTCTGGATGAACTCCCGACCGTTTTTAAAAACCGCTTCCTTTGGTCAATCAACCGTTCCAATATCTCGAGCTTTCATCGAACGGACTACCACCGTCCGGAAATTGAATCTCTGGAGCAAGCAGTTCGAGAAACGATGAACGAGCAACTGGATCTTAATCTTTCCGGCAGAATTTCGATACTTACTCATTTGCGCACTTTCGGCTACTGCTTTAACCCGGTTACTTTCTATTACATTTGGGATGAAAAAGTTGAAACTCCAAAGGCAATCCTAACCGAGATCACCAACACTCCGTGGGGAGAGAAATACGCTAAAGCATTGCATTGGGATTCAAGCGAAGAAAGTGGTAAAAGTAGTCATGAATTTGAAAAGGAATTTCATGTATCCCCATTTATCGGCATGGAAGTTGATTACGATTGGCGTTTCCGGAAACCTTCGGAAAAACTTCAGGTCGACATGTTTTTAAGGGAAAAAAATAAACTCTTCTTTTCCGCTCATTTACAGTTAAAAAGAAAATCGATTTCATTTTTTAACCTCGCATGGGCACTTCTTCGTTTTCCGTTGATCACTTTTAAGATAATCTGGGGAATTTACTGGCACGCTTTACTCCTTCGACTCAAGGGTTGCCCATTTTTCACTCACCCCAAGAATTTAGTTCCCCACCAATGAACACCCCAGCAACAGAGAAAATTTCCTCGTTCCCGGCGAAAAGTACCGACAAAATTGGTTTTTTTGAAAAAAAGCTTTGCCAACAATTATACAAAGCGGAACAGGGAAGTCTTCAATTGATGATCGGTGAGCAGAAACTCTGCTTTGGAAATCAAGACGATCCAGCGGTCTCCGCGGAAGTCAATGTCATGGATTCCACTTTTTTTCGAAAGGCTTGCCTAGGGGGTTCCCTTGGGGTCGCGGATAGTTATGCTGATGGAGACTGGAATACCCCAGACTTAGTCGCAGTCTTTCGCTTCTTCCTGCAAAACCTGGAAGTAATGGACGGAATGGAAGGTGGTTGGGCCACCGTTCTGAACAAGTTGGCCCGTTGGTCTTACCAATTCACTCAAAAAAATACCATTCAGGGAAGCCGCAAGAACATTGCCCTTCATTACGATTTGGGAAATGACTTTTATGAATTGATACTGGATCCTACCATGACTTATTCCTGTGGAATCTTTGCATCCAAGGATTCAACTCTCGAAGAAGCCTCCCTGGCAAAATATGACCGCATCATTGAGCAACTCCAGATTGAGCCTCACCATCAAGTGTTGGAAATAGGTTGTGGCTGGGGTGGTTTTGCGGAAAGATTTTGCCAAAGGACCGATGCTCAACTTACCGCCACCACCATTTCCAAAAGCCAATTCGAATATGCTCAAAAACGATTACAGGGACAGGATCAAATCCACTTGATCCAAGATGATTATCGGAAACTGAGCGGTTCCTATGATCGGGTTGTATCGATTGAAATGATTGAAGCCGTCGGCCATGAATTCCTCCCCACCTACTTTTCCAAGATTGCCTCCCTGCTCGCTTCGGATGGAGCCGCTCTTATCCAGGGAATTACCATGCCGGATCATCGCTACGAGCAATACCTCAAGGAAGTCGATTATATCCGAACCCGGGTATTTCCCGGAAGTTGTGTACCCTCCGCATCCGCCATGATTGAAGCTGTGGTAAAGAACTCAGACTTGCGACCCGCCAATCTTTTTGATTTTGGATACCATTACGCCCGCACCCTGCGGGAGTGGCGCCTGCGATTTCTTAAAAACGAAAGTAAAATTAAAAAGCTTGGATACGATGATTCCTTTAGACGGGCTTGGATCTATTACCTCTGCTATTGTGAAGCCGGGTTTGAAGAAGGCTACACCGGAGACATTCACTTATTGCTTGCAAAACCAAGTTGTAAGTTAGGAAGGGGAATGGATTGAAGCTTCCCAAGCAAAAAATTCTCTATGACCTAGTGATCTTTCAAGCTGGGTGGTTTTGCTGCGTTCTCTCCACCCTTAGCCCTTTCCCCATCCTTCTCCCCCTGATCGGGTTTATTCCCGTGCTTATCCGTTCGGTATATACTCAGGGACTTTTCCTCCTCTTTCCTTTTGCCTCAAGCAGTCTGGTCATGGGTTTAGTTGGGGATGCCTGCCTAGTTCACTTTGAACTGATCAGCTTTGGTGAATATCCATCCTTGCTTGGCGTTCCCTACTGGATGCTTTTATTATGGTTAAATTTTGCCCTGATGCTTCGCCCGCTCTTCGAATGGTTTCTCGATGGACGCTGGCGGTGCCTGCTAGGGTTCTCCATCGGTGGAGTCGTGGCATATTACTCCGGTCACCAGTTTGAAGTGCTCACTTTTGAACAAGGCTGGGATTCCGCTTTGGCCGTAGCCATCGAATGGGGCTTGGCAGGTTTTGTACTTCGTTACCTTCACTTGGAGTTCGACACCAAGCCAAAAATATTATGACAACGCTTAAGTTTCTATTATACGGGCAAGCAGCGTGCTCGATCATCATGTTGATTGGCTGGCTCTTTGCACTTCGAAGTAAAAATGCATCCTATGTCGATGTCCTCTGGTCCTACGGTGTTGGAGTCCTTGGTGTTTTCTACCTCTTTTATTTTTCTGACAATTGTGAACCCGGTCGCCTCGCCCTCTTTCAGGGTCTACTCGGGGTCTGGTCCATTCGCCTCGGCACCCATCTTCTTCGACGCTGTTGGGGGAAACCAGAAGATGCCCGCTATGCATACTTGCGTGAGGCACTTGGGAAGAATGCAAACCTCGGGCTTTTTGCTTTTTTCCAAATCCAAGCCTTTTGGACGGTTTTGTTTGCATCTCCTTTTCTTATCCTCGTTCAAAACCAGGCACCGCTTGGCTTCTGGGATCATGTCGGTACCATCATCTGGATCATTGGCTTTGTTGGGGTTTCCCTTTCCGATAAACAACTTCGCATCTTTAAGTCCAATCCTGAACGGACCCGGAAAGAAGTTTGTGACACCGGTCTGTGGAAGTATTCCCGCCATCCTAATTATTTCTTCGAATGGATCCTTTGGCTGAGTTATATCCCCCTTGGATATCAGGCAACCGGTTGGCCCTGGCTCTTTTTAATCCCTCCCGTGCTATATCTTTTTCTTACTAAAATCACCGGGATTCCCTTTGTGGAAGCCCGCAAACTTGAAGCCAGTGGTGATGCTTATAAGTCCTATGTGGCCAACACCTCCGCATTTTTCCCTTGGCCTCCCCGATCCAAAGAACCCAATTCATGAGCCTCACCGATTCTTTCATTAATTTCGCTGAACGTGGCCTCGTCCCTGACTTTTTGATCCGTGCCGGCATTCGGAATTTGTGTCGCAAACGCCTCCAGCAATGCCGCGTCGAGAATTGCGAATCCAATGCTGAATTAGCCGAGGAATATCTTCGCTCTGTGGACGAATCTCCACTTGCCGTCCACACCGACAAAGCAAATGAACAGCACTATGAAGTACCTGCTCCCTTCTATCAAAAGGTTTTGGGTAAAAACTTAAAGTACAGCAGTTGCTATTTTGAAGATTTGGTCAGTGATCTGACCACCGCAGAAAACCGTGGGCTTGAATTGACCTGTGAACATGCCCACTTGGAGGATGGCCAACGCATTCTTGAACTCGGATGTGGATGGGGTTCGCTTTCCCTCTGGATGGCGAAGCATTTCCCGAAATCCAAAATCACTTCCGTTTCCAATTCCCATTCACAACGCGAGCACATTATGGGGCAAGCCAAGGAGAGAAAACTTAAAAACCTGGAAGTGGTCACCGCGGATGTCAATGCCTTAGAACCTGAGGATTCCTTTGACCGGGTGGTTTCTGTTGAGATGTTTGAGCATGTCCGGAACCATCGTGGACTTTTTCAACGGATTCATTCCTGGCTCAAACCCGGGGGAAAGCTTTTCACTCATGTTTTTTGCCACCGTTCCACTTCCTATCCTTTTGAAGTCGAAGGAGAAGATGATTGGATGTCGAAACACTTTTTCAGTGGAGGCACCATGCCCGCGGATGAACTCTTCCTTCGCATCTCCGGGAAATTGGAACTGGAAACCCGCTGGCGCTGGTCCGGGATCCATTATGCCAAGACCTCGGAAGCATGGCTTTCCAACCTCGACCGTAACAAATCGGAGATCCTTTCCCTATTCGAGCAAGGTATGGGTGCGAGTGAAGCCAGCAGGATGTTTCACCGTTGGCGTATCTTTTTCCTCGCCTGTGCCGTGACCTTCGGGTTCGCTCAAGGACAGGAATGGTGGGTCAGCCACTACTTATTTCAAAAACCATGAAAATATTTCTACTACTGTCCTTTCTCCTGCATTGCATATATTCTTACGGTTTGGGTGCGTCATCCTGGCCTCAATGGCGCGGCCCAAGCCGGGATGGCATGATCAAGGAAGGTTCTCCCTGGCCTGCCAAAATTGATGAGAAATCACTCAATGAATCTTGGCGGGTAAAGATAGGCAAGGGATATTCCGGGGCCATTCTATCCGACAACCTGGTGTTCACCGTGGAAACTAAGGGGAAGAAAGAAATCGTTCGTGCCTTTGACCAGCAGAGCGGGGAACCAAAATGGGAAGCCCAATGGGAAGGCTCGATGAGTGTTCCCTTTTTTGCCTGGAAAAACGGCAGTTGGGTCCGTTCCACTCCCGTATTCGATGGCGAAAACCTCTATGTCGGGGGCATGCGAGACTTTCTGGTCTGCCTCGACGGCAAGTCAGGAAAAATAAAATGGGAAGTCGACTTCATGGAGCGCTATAACTCTCCCCTGCCTGCTTTTGGCTTTGTCTGTTCCCCCTTAGTATATGAGGGTCATCTTTATGTTCAAGCAGGGTCTGGTTTCAGCAAGTTGGATCGTGAAACTGGGGAGTCCATTTGGCGTACTCTAATTCACAAAGGGGAAAAATATGGAAGTGCTTTTTCCTCCCCGATCACAGCCAACCTCAAGGATGTCCAGCAGTTGGTGGTGCAGACCCGTACCGACCTGACCGGAGTGTCTCCGGAAAGCGGTGAAGTTCTTTGGAAAAAACCGGTCCAGGCCTACCGGGGAATGAATATTTTGACCCCTTCCCTATTCGGAAATTCCGTATTCACCAGTTGCTACGGTGGGAAAAGCCTGCTTTTTAATTTGGACAAGAAGAGCACCGGTTTTGAGATTAGTAAGAAATGGGAAAACAAACAGGAAGCTTACATGTCCAGCCCGATTGTAATCGGGGACTATTGTTACCTCCATCTAAGAAAGCAGCGCATGACCTGCCTAGACATGCGGACTGGAGTGACCAAGTGGATCAGCAGTGAATCCTTTGGGAAATATATGTCCATGGTTTCCAACGGGGAGGAAATCCTTGCCCTTGATGAAGATGGTACTCTTTACCGGATCGAAGCAAATCCGAATCAACTCTTGATCAAGGAAGAACGCGAAATTTCAAAATCTCCCACTTGGTCCTACCCTGCTCTTTCCGGCAAGCAAATGTTTGTCCGAGAGCTTGAATCAATTGTTTGCTACACTTGGTAATCACTAGGAAAGATTCCTAATCAGCCGGGTTTTGGTTTTCATTTTCCTTGAGTATTCTGGTTTCCCCTAAAAAGAAAACCTGGGCGTCCCCTTTGCTCTTGAGCAGGACGAAAATGGCATAGATTCCGGCTACAAGGTTACCACCCAATAGGATAGCTAATGCCCAAAAAAATTTCGCTCCCAGGCAACATTCCCGGTACCAGATCCAGCCGATGAAAAAGAAAAATCCAACATATACATCGAACAGGGAAACCATACCCCATGGATTTTCCAGTAGATCCGCCCCGTCCTTCCAGAAATCCCCTAGGGTGAAACCATAGACTAAAGCTCCTCCCATCACTAGGGTCAGAAGGAGGAGGTAGGCAAGGGCGATTTTCATGCCCGCCGGAAAAGTTTCCCGATTAGGCGGGTGCAAGTTCGGGCACGGTTGCCGCCGCAAGGGCCTGCTCGATGTCACCGATGATGTCGTCGATATGCTCGATTCCTATTGAGAGCCTTACCAATTCCGGGGTGATTCCGCCCGCGCGTTGTTGCTCTTCGCTCAGCTGGGAATGCGTAGTGGTGGCGGGATGAATCGCCAGACTCTTTGCATCTCCAACATTTGCAAGGTGAGAGAACAATTTCAAATTGTCAATGAACTTAGGCCCGGCCTCAGCTCCCCCCTTGATACCAAAGACCACCATTGATCCACCCATACCCTTTAGGTATTTCTGATTCAGGGAATGCATTGGGTCACTCTCAAGTCCTGGGAAGCGTACCCACTCGACCAATTCATGATCTTCTAAATACTTGGCTACCGCTAGGGAATTTTCACAATGCCGCTCCATACGGAGAGGCAGGGTTTCAATTCCCTGAAGGAATTGCCAGGAATTGTCCGGGGAAATGCAGGCACCAAGGTTACGCAATGGGACCGTACGCATTCTCAAAATAAAGGCAAGCGGGGCAAGTGGTTCGGGCAGGTCATGTCCCCAACGTAGTCCATGGTAGCTATTATCCGGTTGATCGTAGAGTGGAAATTTTCCATTCTTCCAGTCGAATTTACCCGAGTCGACCACCAGTCCACCAATTCCAGAACCATGTCCCCCCAACCATTTTGTCAAAGAATGAATTACGATCGCTGCACCGTGCTCGATCGGCTTGGTAAGGTAGGGAGTGGAAAAAGTACTGTCTGCAATCGTGGGAATGCCATGTTCGAGTCCAATATCTGATATCGCCTCAATGTCTGCGACATCCAGTCCAGGGTTGCTCACGGTTTCCAAGAAAAGAGCCTTGGTCTTGTCGGTGATCGCCTGTGCGTAATTACGAGGATCCTTAGGATCGACAAACTTTACCTTAATTCCCAGCTTGGGGAGGATGTCGTTAAACTGAGTGTAAGTTCCACCGTAGAGGTTATTGGCGGAAATGATTTCGTCTCCTTCCTGAGCCAGATTAATAATCGAGTAAAAAACACCACTTGTTCCGGAGGCAAGTCCCAAGGCTGCTGCTCCACCGTCCATTGCGGCTACTCGTTGCTCCAAAACATCGGTGGTCGGATTCATCAGGCGTGTGTAAATGTTACCCAGTTCGCGCAATCCAAAAAGATCGGCTGCATGTTCAGTGTCATTAAAGACAAAAGAACTGGTCTTGTATAAAGGCACGGCACATGAATTGGTAGTGGATTCGGGCTGGTAGCCCGCATGAAGGCATTGTGTTTCAAGTTTCATAATTTGATTAAATGATTGAGGATAATTTAAAAAAGGTATGTGATATTATGTAGAGAAGAATAAATAAATCAACAACTTATACACGACTTTGAAAAGAGACAATCCACGATCGTGTCATAAAAATTATTTTACCTGAAACGGATGCATCAGGTAAGCCACCAGGTTCCGCCGTTGATCGGGTTCCAGATGATCAAGCAAACCGGCTGGCATGATCGAGTTCTCTAAAGTCTGTCGCTTTTTAATCTCTGACTTTCTTAGTACCGTTTCCGAACCGGGCATGCGCAGGGTTAAAGAGTTCCGGTCCTGTTCCGCAATCATGCCACTCAATACCCGACCGTCTAGTAATTCGATCACATTCATTCGATAGTCGGCTGAGACCACGCTGTTTGGATCGACAATATTTTCCAGCAAGTAATCCAAGTTGTTCCTTCCCGATCCGGTCAGGTCCGGACCCAGCTTTCCACCCTCTCCATACAGCACATGACAATTTGAACATTGTTGCTGGTACAGATTTCGGCCCTCGGACAAATTCGCATTGGCAAGATGCGAAGTGTTTAATTCTTCTTTCAATTCCTCCTTTCGTTTGCTCAACCCAGCAGGAGTCGACCGGATCACTCCCCAAACCTCAGCTAATTTCCGGTTCAGTTCTAGATCTGCAAGGGCCTGAATCTGACTGGCATGATAGGGAGAAAGTACCGACTTGGAAATTTGGCCCTGCCCGATTTTATCAAGCAACGCATCCGCCCAGCTTGACCGCCCGCAGAGAATTTCCACCACTTCATTCTGCTCCTCACCCGAAAATTTGTCCAGTTGATCCCTCAGCTTTTTTCCCACTTCCAAATCTTTAAACCTTGAAAGGCCGCGGGCTGCGATCCCTTGCATTTCTGGATCCGCTAATAAGATTTCACATAGGGATTTAAGCTTGGGAAAATCCGACTCGATCAAAACCTTCAGGGTTCGCCTGCGGTCGACCGAATTTACCTGTGGATCGAGGACCACCTTTTCCATCTCTTGGGTCGCCTCGGGATCCCCAAAGATTACACTTAATTTCAGCACCGTAGGATTCTTGGATAGTTTATTCCGTACCCGGTTCCACTTCTTTGGTTTCTTACATTGATCGATTCCCAGAACGGCCCGCTCCATTCCTGCGAGTAAGGAATCCACTTCCGTGGGTTGTTCAATCAGCAAGTTCAAAAGAGCATCAAATATCTCAGGTTGCTCTTCGGATCGCTCGGTCATCGCCCGGGCAATCCAAGTTCGCAAACTTGGCCAGGTGGTGGCTCTCGCTACCTCGATCAATCCACCCGGATCTTGCTCCACAAGGGGAAGAATTCCGGCCCATACTATCATCGGAAGGTTGTGATCCGCCCCATCCTCCGAATGCGTAACCAACGCCTTGGCCAAATCAAGCCGTGAGGATACAGGCAAGCGCTGAAGGGATGAAGCAAGGGCGAGCCGAACCAAACCGGAATCATTCCTCTTGGCCAACGCGGTGAATTTCTTTTCCAGTTTCGGATTGCTCTTCTGCCATGCTTTTTCCCGTGGACCGAACAAGGTATCCATCGGTTGACTGTCAATCAGTAAGCGGATCGCCCAAGTACAAATGTGTTCATTTGAATCTTCAATGAAGTCTTCCGGATTGAGTAAACCCATGGCATACAGCCCCCACATCGCCCGTAATCGGATTGCAGGCTTTTCCTGAGTATCGGCCAGAATTTCTCTAGATATTTGAATGGCTTTCTTGGAATGAAATTGCTCACCCTCTGCCAATGCCCGAATCCACTGCCGGGAAAACCAGGCATTGGCATGCCGAATGATTGCCTCCGGATCAGCCTCAGCATTTTCAAGTACAGTCAGATCCGCCACTGGATTGTTTTGGTAATAGAATTTATAAATTCTTCCACTGGTTCGGTGGACTCCGGTATGGTCATGGCATTCCCCGGTATCACTCCAGTCCAATCCATAAATCGCCCCATCCGGACCCACGCTTACTTCCATCCCTCGAAACCATTCGCTGGGATGAAGGAAGGCATCGGACTCATGCACTCCGGTGTATCCACTCCCCTTTCTTTTCAACCGTTCCCGGTTGAGCCGCTTACCGTGCTGGTTCCAGGTAAGCAGTCTATTTTTCCATTCACTCGGAAAATGTTCCGCTTGGTAGATCGCCATTCCCACATGGGCATGCCCGCCCCCAAAATCATTGGCCGCCCCGTAACGCGACCGACCCCAGGGAAGGTTGGTATCATAATGAAAATGATCCGCGTGCTGATGCATCCGTTCATAGATCAATGCATTCTGGGAGGCCCCACTGCCCGACTCCCGGTAATGAGCCCCGGGTATCATATGCCACATATGACCAATTACGGTATTAATGAAAAACAATTCGCCATGTTCATCCCAGTCATGCCCCCATGGATTGACCGTTCCATGTGCCAGTACCTC
>CESP01088777.1_pt1 | contig 30579 bp, 27 predicted proteins | sample 531211 | NCBI WGS metagenome assembly CESP01 (sample SAMEA2622074, study PRJEB7988) | marine metagenome | biome: marine biome (ENVO:00000447); feature: surface water layer (ENVO:00002042); material: "saline water (ENVO:00002010), including plankton (ENVO:xxxxxxxx)" | depth 5 m | reverse complement strand
ATTGAAGAAGGAGCACTAAGAGAAACTAGGGAGGAGGCCTGTTTAGAAGTAAGTGAAATTAAGCTATTTACTATGATTAGTGTTCCAAGAATTAATCAAATCTATTCTTTTTTTATTGGTAAAATCGTAAACGATGATTTTGGCCCTACACCAGAAAGCTCTGAGGTAAAGCTTTTTAAAATCAATGAACTGCCTTGGGATGATTTAGCATTTAGAACAGTAAGGCTGACAATAGAGCAATATCTCAATCATGGGAAAGATTCTTTTTCTAATAAAGTTTTAGATGATTAATTCTTTTTTGAGAATTGAAAAGCGTTGTCAAAGATCTTGAACCAAGGGGACTCTTCGCCCCAATCTTTTGGAGCCCAAGAATATTGCTTTGTTAAAAATGTTCTTTCAGGGTGTGGCATCATAATTGTTATCCTTCCATCATCATTGCAAACTCCAGCAATTGCCTCTTGGGAACCATTTGGGTTAAAAGGGTAACTGCTTGTTGGTTTATGTCTTGGATCAACATATTGAGCAATAGATTTGCTTACAACATTCTCTTTAAAATCGACTCTGCCCTCTCCATGAGATACCATAACTGGTATGGTGCTTCCCTCCATCCCTTGCATCAAAATAGATTGTGATTTTTCAATTTTTACCTGTACTAAACGACATTCGTATTGATTGGAAGTATTTCTATTAAATGAAGGCCACCCATTTGCACCTGGGATAATTTCTGCCAAATTTGATAAGAACTGACATCCATTACATACGCCAAAAGCAAACTTTGTTTTATCTTCAAAGAATCTTTTAAAAATCTTTTTCATTTTGGGTTTTAATAAAATAGAATTTGCCATGCCACGTCCTGCTCCCATTACGTCACCATATGAGAACCCTCCTGGTATTACCAATCCATTAAAAGCGCCTAGGTCTTTTACTCTTTCTCCAATTTCACTCATGTGTAAATCTTCAACTTCAAAACCAGATGCCATTAAAGCTGCTGCCATATCGTATTGGCCGTTTATTCCCTGTTCTCTTAAAAGCGCTACTCGAGGCTTTTTACCAAAAAGGGAACTAGAAATCTTTGGGGTTACAAAGTTAATTTCTGGAGTAATAAAATAATCAAAGTTAACAAAGTTATCTTGTTCCTCAGATGCACACGTTTTGCTATCTCTTTCGCTTTGAACTTGGTGTGACATGCTGTCCCAGGATTTGAAAAGAGTGTTAATATCAACTGAAAAAATCTCTTCATTAAAATTTATCAATTTGAATGTTTTCTCAACAGATTTTTTGGCAATCTCTTCGCAGTAGATATCTTTTTCCTGATAATAGTCTTTTACACCTTTAAGATGCTTATTTGGAACCTCTACAACAAGACCAATTTCTTCAGAAAAGAGTTTTGGAATGATTTTACTTTTATCTGAAAGATTGAGATTGATGCTAAGCCCCTTTCCACTACATAATGACATTTCTAATAAACTAGTTATTAGGCCACCATCGGAAATATCATGTAAAGCACAAATTTTATGTTGTTTTAATAATTTTTGTGTTGAATTAAATAGTCTTTTTAACTGTTTGGGCTTCTCTAGATCTGGGGTCTCTCCTCCATACAAACCATAGCTTTGATATAAACAACTGCCGCCCATTCTAAAATCATTTTCATTGATCCAGAGATGTAATAATGTAGTCTCATCATTTGAGAGCTCTGGCGTAACACTTTCACGTAAATCCCGTACATTTGAAAAAACCGAGATATTTAACGTCATGGGGGATGTTATTTCTTTATCAGAATCCTCTTGCCAGCGTGTTTTCATTGACAATGAATCTTTACCTACAGGAATTGATACTCCCAGGTCATCTGATAAATTAACAACTGATTCAACCCCTCTTACAAGATCTCCTTTTTCGTCAGACGACTTAGTTGAACTCATCCAGTTTGCTGAAAAAGTTAATTTCTCAATAGAATCATGCACAACCCCACAAACATTTGTTATTGCCTCAGCCATAGCCATTCGTGTTGAAGCCTCTGGGTTTGAAATTGCAATTGAAGGTTTTTCTCCAATTGAAAATACTTGGCCGCTATAAGTATCTAACTGGTCCAATGTAGCAGCGTAATCACTAACGGGAACTTGCTTATTGCCAATGAATTGATCTCTGAAAACTAAACCACCTACTGTTCTATCTCCAATAGTTATTAAGAACTTTTTTGAAGCTACTGCTGGAAATCTAAGAACATTATGTAAGTGTTTTAATAAATCATCATGGGGTAAAGTCTCTAAGGGTAATGACCTGTCAGAATTACTGCCAATGAGTTCTGGAAGAGGTATCTCTCCGAATAGATCATCTAAGTAAAGATCAACAATCACTTTATTTTCAAATTCCACATGAATTTTTCTTTCATCGGTAAGAACGCCTGCGACAGAAAATGGACACCTTTCCAGATTGCAAATATGTTGCAGGGCAGGTAATTTCTTTTTCGGTATTGAAAATACATAACGCTCTTGAGACTCATTGCACCACATCTCCATTGGAGACATTGTTGAATCATGGCAGTCGATATTTGCTAGATCTATTCTGACTCCGAGATTAGTATCCTTTGCTAGTTCTGGTATTGCATTAGATATCCCACCTGCACCAACATCATGTATAAATGAAATTGGGCTTTTCGTACTGCGTGAGTTTAATCTATCAAGTACTTGTTGAGCTCTTCTTTGCATTTCTGGGTTTGATCTTTGCACTGAGCTAAAATCTAAATCAAGATTTGATTTACCTTTAATAGAGCTAGCTGTTCCCCCTCCTAGCCCTATCAACATTGAAGGCCCACCTAATACAATCACAAGATCACCATCTTTTGGAGCACCTTTTTTAATAAGGCTCTCCTTTATAGAGCCAATGCCCCCTGCGAGCATTATAGGTTTGTGGAAGCCATAATTTTGATATTCAAGCGTTCTAAAATAACCAAATATTGCAGGTCTACCGAATTCATTGTTATACGTTGCAGACCCTATTGGTCCCTCAAAAATTATATCTTTTGGTGAGGCCAAATAATCAGGTTTTTCTAAAGGGGCTTCCCAGGGCTCAAGCTTGTTAGATAATCGAAGGTGTGAAAGGCATAAACCAACAAATCCTGCTTTAGGTCTCGCGCCTCTACCTGTTGCCGCACAATCACGTATTTCTCCACCGCTTCCTGTTGCTGCACCTTCATAAGGTGAGATACCTGTTGGATGGTTGTGTGTTTCAACTTTAATTGTTGTATGGACTTTATCTTCATAATTTTTAAAAATATTTGTTCCTGATGTTTCAAGCTGGTTTGAGCTGAATGATTTGATTACAGCAGAATTATCATGATATGCGGAGAGCACATGGCTAGCTGTTTCCCCAGTTGTTGATTTTATTGCATCAAACAAGCTGTCATAAGAAAAAGGAATATCTGTTTTCCAACGTGATCTGAATATTTTATGTCTACAATGTTCTGAATTAATTTGAGAAAACATCATCAACTCTGCATCTGAGATTTCTCTTTCAAGTTTTTGAAAAATTAAATTAAGGTATTTTATTTCAGATTCATTTAAAGCTAACCCAAGAGACGAATTTAGTAGGTTTAATAGATTATGATCTTTGTGGATTGGATAAGTGATAGAGGGTTTCCTGCCCTGAAAAACAAAACTTGCTTTTGATTCTTCTAAGCTTAAAAAATATGATTCAGTCATTTTATCAATCAAATCCCACATTAAGCCTTTAGTTACATTCTTTTTCATTAAAAAGGTCTTGAACCTTTCAACTTTTTTTACGGACTTAATTCCAATATTTTTAAAAATATCTTGTGCTTTTGAAGACCATGCGCTTTGTGTTCCAACTCTTGGAGTAATAACAAGATTGGGAACAAATGAGTTATCTTTTGCATCTAAAGCTTTGGAAATTTTTTGAATGTCATCACTTGTTGGTGTTTTATCGAACTCTAAGTAGAAAATATATCTTGATTGATAGTCGCCTTGGTTTGCTAGGACTGTTTTGAAATGGTTTTCATGAATTATTGGACTTCCCTCAAGGAAAATAATTTTTTTGGACATTATGCTTTATTGATCAAAATTTTTTCTTTTAATTCTTTAATTAGATCTCTAAAATAAGCTGCTTTTTCAAAATCTAATTCTTTTGCAGATAGTCTCATTAGTTTATCAATTTTTTTTATTTCTTTTCCTATATTGTGATAAGTAACTTTCGAAATATCGTATTCATCACTAATTTTTTTAACTTCTTTCTTTTCTTTTTTAACTGACCTAGCTCCCTCCATGACATCTTTTATTTTAGAGGTAACAGTCCTTGGGGTTATTTTGTTTTTCTTATTGTATTCTTCTTGAATTGATCTTCTTCTATTCGTTTCTCCCATTGCACGTTCCATGGAGCCAGTTACTTTATCAGCATAGAGAATAGCTTTTCCCTCAATATTTCTTGCGGCTCGACCGATGGTTTGAATTAACGAGCCCTCTGATCTTAAAAAGCCCTCTTTATCAGCATCTAAAATAGCCACTAGTCCTACCTCAGGCAAATCTAAACCCTCTCTTAAAAGATTGATCCCTATGAGAACGTCGAATGCGCCAAGCCTTAAGTCCCGAAGTATTTCTACCCTTTCAACTGAATCAATGTCCGAATGCATATACCTTACTTTAATTCCTTTCTCATGCATGAAATCCGTGAGATCCTCTGACATTTTTTTTGTAAGTGTAGTAATAAGTGTTCTAAAACCTTGTCCAGTTACCTTAAAAACTTCTTCAAGAACATCTTCTACTTGTCGGCTTGCTGGCCTTACTTCAACATATGGATCAATAAGACCTGTTGGTCTGACAAGTAATTCAACTTTAGCATCCGAATTTTCTTTTTCCCATTTTCCAGGAGTAGCTGAGACATATACTCTTTGCGGAGCTATTTTATCCCACTCCTCAAACCTTAGCGGTCGGTTATCAAGGGCGCTTGGAAGCCTAAAACCATATTCAACCAAAGTTTCTTTTCTAGACCTATCTCCTTTGAACATGCCACCAATTTGAGGAACAGAGACATGCGATTCATCTACAAATACAATTGCATCTTTGGGTATGTAATCAAATAAACAAGGAGGGGCCTCTCCAGGTTTTCGCCCAGATAAATACCTTGAATAATTCTCAACACCATTACAAAAACCCAATTCATTTAACATTTCAAGATCATAATTTGTTCTCTCTTCAAGCCTCTGTGCTTCTAGAAGTTTTTTATTATTTTTAAGCTCAAGCAACCTTCCTTTTAGTTCAGTTTCAATTTCTACTATTGCGTTATCAATAGTTTGTTTAGGAGTAACATAATGTGTCTTTGGATAAATTGTGGCTCGAGGAACTTCCTCAATAATAGCTCCTGTTAGTGGATCAAAAAAGGAAATTGATTTAATTTTGTCAACTTCAAGCTCTACCCTAACAGCCTCTTTTTCTGCTTCTGCAGGGAAGATATCTATAATATTTCCTCTCACTCTAAAATTTGATCGCTGAAAATCAAGATCATTTCTTGAATATTGCATTACTGATAACTGTCGAAGAATGTCTCTTTGATTCACTATTTCACCTCTGCTTAAATTCATGATCATTCTTAAGTAAGACTTTGGATCACCAAGACCATAAATAGCAGACACTGAGGCAACAACAATAGTATCAGTTGATTCTATTAGTGCTTTAGTTGCAGACAGTCTCATCTGCTCAATATGCTCATTTATATTTGCATCCTTAGCTATATATGTATCTGAGGAGGGTACATATGCTTCTGGTTGATAATAGTCATAGTAAGAAATAAAGTATTCCACCCTATTTTCAGGAAAAAAATCTTTAAACTCCCCATAGAGTTGTGCTGCCAAGGTTTTGTTTGGAGCCATAATAATGGCTGGTCTTTGAGTTTTCTCAATAACTTTTGCAATTGTATAAGTTTTTCCTGAACCAGTTACTCCCAGTAGTGTCTGATTTAGAAGACCGTCCTCTAAATTATTGGCTATTTTCTGAATTGCATTTGGTTGATCACCAGTTGGATCAAAATCTGATATAACTTTAAAACCTGACATTGTTTTTAATTTTGTAATAGTTGTATATAATTCCTAGTTCGTTCCCCGATAGCTCAGTTGGTAGAGCAACTGACTGTTAATCAGTGGGTCACTGGTTCGAGCCCAGTTCGGGGAGCCACTTTATAGTTATTTATATATATTAATAAGCTTATTCTTCAACATTAAAAAGCTTGTTGTAAATACTCCACTCGTCACCAATTTTTATTAAAGATAATGTATCGAGAAATGTAATCCCAAGATACTTGTCTCTTACTTTTACGGCGGCTGTTGTTCCTTCAACTACTGTAGAAAGTATTTCATATTCAATATCTGAGGGTTCCTGTTCAGCAACAAAAGCTGCAAAATCTTCAGTGCTCATTTCTAAAAAATCGCCATGTAGATGACCTACAACTTTTCCATTTGGATGGAATGCTTGTCTAACTTTTTCTGCACTTGATTCTTTTAATGAATCAATATAAATTTCAACGATATTATTTACACTCTCTGAACTCATAAAGCCTCCGAAATAAAATTATAGAATTTATTATATAGTTTTAGAAAAATCTTATTAAGAAAATTTTTTCCCTAGACAATTGAGTAAATCACAATGAAATGTAAAATTGCTGCAACAGAAACAAGAGAATGAAAAAATTCATGGTAGCCAAAATAATTTGGGGAGAGTTTTGGAAGCTTCAAACCGTAACCAATTGCTCCAATTATATATAGAAAACTGCCTATCAGTATCAATACAGAATTTGCAGTAGAAAAAACTGCAAACATTTCTGAAAAGTTTGGAACAGCAATAAAACCCATCGTAAGATATATTGCTGCCCTAATGCGCCTATCAATATTCGGGAAAAATACTACCTGAATGCCACCAAAAAAAGCCACGCACCACACAACAATTAATAGTATTAGTCCTTGAGGCCATGGGAGAATTAAAAGGCATATAGGAGTAAATGTCCCTGCAATCATTAAAAATATTCCGAGGTGGTCAAGTTTTCTCATGACTTTCTTAGTGTTGTTCTCCCAATTAAACCTGTGATACATCGCGCTTAATCCAAACATTAGAAGAACTGCAGCAGAATAAATTGATGTTGAAATATACTCGGAAGCATTGGTACTTTTAACAATCAAAGGCGTACAGGCTCCAATAGAAATAAAAAACATTGCCTGATGAAACAAACCTCTCATTAACGGTTTTGATTTGGTATTTTTTTTAGTCAAATTTGTTATGCCCCCTATTTATTATAAAACTTTCTTAATTGCTTCAGCTAGGTAATCTGCATTTTTGGGAAATTTCCTTGACCAAATTTCTGGTTCAACTATTTCTAATTCTGAAAGAAATAAATCGTTTGAATTATTCCACATTATGTCTACACGACCATAAATTGGCATCTCATCACAAGACTTAAATACATTTTCAGCAAAATAGATCTCATTTTTATTCGCTGAAAATTGATGAACAGTTCCTCCAAAATCGTCTTGCACTCTAAAATCACCCTGCTTGGCTTTTTTTAAAATACCATGAGTAAATTTTCCATTTACTGCCATCAAAGAGGCTTCTCCTTTTTTTAAAATGCTTGAAAAAAATGGCTGAATAATCATTTCGCTTTCTGATAATAATTTTTGGAATTTACTTTCAAAATTTTGAAATTCTGAACATTTAATTCTAAATGTATTGAAAGCAGCAGCCGATACTGCTGGCTTTACGATTACCTCATTCCAACCATTCTCAGCACATATCTCCGAAAAAGTTTCTGTTTCTTTGTGAGTGACCATTTTAGTTGGGACTATATTGATCCCTTTTTTTTCAAGATCAAGCAAGTATTTCTTATTCAGATTCCATAGAAGTAGATTTTTGTCATTAATAAGCTTGGTTTGCTTTGAAACTCCTTCAATCCAATCAACAAACTTATCTAATTTCTGATAATAGTCCCAAGTAGTTCTAACAAGTGCAATCTTTGTATTTGACCAGTCATAATTCTGATCGTCCCAGTAAGCAATATCAACTGTCAAATTAATTTTTTCTAGAGCATTCTTTAAGAGCTCCTCTTCAACTAGAATATTAGAGATATATTTATCAATTAAAGATGGCGCGAAGTATTTTTTACAAGTTACTAAAGTTACATCAAACAAAATTATTTCTTAAGCTTATCATTTAGATATTCAAGCTGAAGTGCTGACATAAATGCAGACTGTTCATAATTTGATGCAGCAGAATGCCCCCCCTCTACATTTTCGTAATATATTATTTTGTGACCCTGATCCAGCATCTTTTTTGCCATTTTCCTTGCATGCCCTGGGTGCACGCGATCATCTTTAGTTGACGTATAAAAATATATTTCAGGATATTCTCGATTAGGAAATACATTTTGGTATGGAGAGTATTTTTTGATGAACTCCCATTCATCTTCATTATCTGGATCTCCATATTCGTCTACCCATGAAGCTCCCGCTAATAGCTTGTCATACCTATACATGTCTAGGAGTGGCACTGCACAGATTACAGCATTAAATAAATCAGGACGTTGTGTTACAACTGCTCCAACTAGTAGCCCTCCGTTGGATCCACCTCTTATACCAAGATTTTTAGGCGAAGTAACTCCTTTGCTAATTAAGTCCTCTGCGATTGATATAAAATCGTCATAAGCTCTTTGTCTGTTTGCTTTTAAAGCAGATTGATGCCATTTAGGTCCATATTCCCCACCTCCTCTTATGTTTGCTATAACGTAAACACCACCATGATCAAGCCATTTTCTTGAGAAAGCACTAAGATAAGAAGGAGTTAGAGAAATTTCAAAACCACCATATCCGTATAAAAGAGTCGGATTAGATGAATTCAAAACCATATCGTTTCTTGAAATTTGAAAGTATGGAATTTCTGTTCCATCTTTTGATTGAGAAAAAAACTGATTTACTTCATAAGCTGATGGGTCAAATTTCCTTGGCAGTGATTTGATCTTTTTAAATTCTTCACTATCTTTAGAGAAATATAAACCCGTTGGCTGAGTAAAGCTTTCAGAACCAATAAAAGCAATATTTGACCAACTATCTGAGGCCGAAATTGATAGCATGTCTTCATCAAAACCTCTTAAGTTGCTTTCAAACCATGTTTTACCAATTTTTTTAAAATGGGTAATTTTTCCTTTTATATTATCTAGAGTATTTACTAAAATTTGATCCTTACCAATTGAAACATTCCTTAAAAAGCTTGTATCGGTTGGTTCAAATAACATTTTTACTGATTTGCTTGTTATATTCTGAGCCAGTGCATCTTCAATATTTACTGCAAGTAATGATCCTATAGCGAAACCGAGCCACTCTTCAGCTATAGATATTAATAAAAGGTTTTGGTATGTTCCATATATGTCTACCTTCAGAGGCAAATCTGCCTTGATGAGTTTATCGTTTGAATAAAGATGTAATATCTTTGTAAAAAATGTTGGGCCCTCCAGAACACCAAAATAATTGCCATCAGGACGAATTTCTGAAAATGGAAAACTAAAAATATCTTGATAACCTCCTTCAAATAAAATTTCTGAACTCAATAAGTTATCCCCTCGATTCCATAGCCTTACTTGTCTAGCATAGCCAGATTCATTTAGTGTGCCTTCACCAAAATCTGTGGCAATAAGAACCTGATCTTCATTAATCCAGTCAGAGTACTGTTTAGCTTCTGGAGCAAAAAACCCATCCTCTACAAAGGTCTTTGTTTCGATGTCATACTCTCTAAGAACAGAGGCATCTTTACCTCCATCTGACAAACTTACTAAACATTTTTTAAAGTCTGGCCCTAAACAATTTGCTCCTCTCCAAACCCAATTTTTATTTTCTTCATTAGCTAATAGATCAACATCTATTACTGTTTCCCATTCAGGAGCATCATTTTGGTAGGACTCAAGGCTAGTTCTTCTCCAAATACCTCTGATATTATTTTTATCTCTCCAAAAATTGTAAATATATTGCCCTCTTATACTTGGAAAGGGAATTCTATCAACAGAGTTATAATCATCTAAAAGATAGTTATATGTTTCATTAAATGTTTCAGCTTGACTATATCTTTCTTTTGTTAGTTCATTCTGAGACTCAACCCATTGAAGAGCCTCTTTGCCCTCCACATCTTCTAACCACAGATAAGGATCTTTCATTTTGTTGTCATCATTATTGCTCATACCACAAGCATTTATTATTATCGTTATTAAAAATATCAAACCTAATCTATTCATAATTACATTTTATTCTTTTTTTGGTTTTTCCATAACTAATAAAAAGAGTTATTATCATCTTTATGCTTGGTTTTATTTCAGATATTCATCTTGAGCCAATTGAAAATAACAGAACACTAGCATTTAATAATTTTCTTGAAAAAGCGTCTGATAGGTATGAAGCACTCTATATTCTAGGTGACCTTTTTGAATATTGGATTGGTGATGACGAAGATAATCTCACTATTTCTAATATTAAAAAAAACCTCAGCAGGCTTGCCGATCAAGGTGTTAGGCTCTTTTTTATTCATGGGAATAGAGACTTTCTCATAGGCAACAAGTTTGCCTCAGATACAAATATAAGAATCCTCGATGATATGCATATTATCAATCTTAATAATAAAAAAATTATGCTCTCTCACGGCGATGCTTTTTGCACTGACGATACTGATTATCAAAAATTTAAAAACGAAACCAGAAATAGTTCCTGGATAAAATCATTTCTAAAAAAACCTTTAGATGAGCGATTATTTATTGCTGATGATATGCGGTCTAAAAGTAAGTCCGCCAATAGTAATAAGCCTGAAAATATTATGGATACTAACCCTAAAGCTATTGAGGAATCTGTTATAAAAAATGAAATTGATATCCTTATACATGGTCATACCCACAGGCCAGAAGTTAAATACTTTGCAAATGGTTCGGTCAAAGTTGTTTTAGGAAGCTGGGAAGATAAAGGCTGGGTTTTTGAATATGACTCTAATCATTTCGATCTTAGGTCTTTTGTTATCTAAGCATTTGATATAAACTACTGTATATATATACAGTATTTTATTATGGATCTTAAAAGTGAGATTAAGGATACCTTTCTCTATAAAAATCAAAAACATTCAGGCTTCCCTAGTCCTGCAAATGATTATATTGAGAATCCAATCAACATAAATGACCTTCTAATTAAGAGATCTAGCTCTACCTTTTTGATGCGCTTTAAAGGTAATGAAATGGTTTATTCTGGCATAAGTGACAATGCCATACTAGTAATAGATCGGAGCGTAAAGCCAAAAAATAATAGCATTATAGTTGCTTCAATTGATGGAGAATTTATATGTAGAAAAATTCTTATGGGTGAAAGAAAAACTTTAAGTACGGACTGCAATAAGAATAAGCTTCTAGATATAGATAAAATAACAGATTTTGAGGTCCTGGGAACTGTCACTTCTTCTATCAATATTTACTGATGTATGCACTGGTTGACTGCAATAGTTTCTATGCTTCATGTGAGAAGATGTTTAGACCAGATCTTAAAAATCATCCTGTCATAGTATTAAGCAATAATGATGGCTGTGTTATAGCAAGATCACCGGAAGCAAAAAAAATGGGTCTTTCTATGGGGCAACCTTGGTATCAAGTGAAGAAAAATTATTTAGATAATGGAGGAATTGTTTTTTCTTCAAATTATGAACTTTACGCAGATATATCAAATAGAGTAATGAATATACTGACAGAGCTATGTCCAGAAATTGACATATACAGCATAGATGAAGCCTTCTTAAATCTGCACTCATATAAGAATAATATTGATTTAGTTCAATTTGCATTTGATTGTAAAAATAGAATTAGAGATTGGGTTGGGATCCCTGTCAGTATAGGAATAGCTCCAACTAGAACTTTGGCAAAACTTGCCAATAGGGTTGCAAAAGAAGATGCCAGGTTCGATGGTGCCGTTATTCTTGAAGATAAAAAAATGATTTGTCACTTCTTAGAATCAGTACAGATAGAAAAAATATGGGGTATTGGTAAGAAGATGACAGATAAATTAAATAGCATAGGCATAAGAAATGCTCTCCAATTAAGTAAAGCTGAACCAAGGTTAATGGGTTCAAATTTTAATGTTTTACTTGAAAGAACAATAAGAGAGTTAAGAGGCCAACCATGTATTGAAACAAATAATTTATCAGAGCCTAAGAAACAAATTATGGTTAGTAGAAGTTTTGGAAAGTCTATAAAATCCAGAGAGGTATTGCGTGAAGCAGTTAGCTTCCACGCTGGAAGGGCTGCAGAGAAACTTAGGTTTGAAGGACAAAAATGTAGGTTGATAACAGTATTCATACGCTCCAACCCGTTTAACAAAAAGATTAACCAGATTTACTCTTCAAACTTCATGGAAATAGCGCACGCAACTAGTGATTCAAGAATAATTATAAAAACTGCTAACAATATTTTACAAAAAATCTATAGAGAAGGTTTTGAGTATTCAAAAGCGGGAATACTTTTAAGTAATTTCACTGAAAAGCTTGGATACCAAATGACTCTTTTTGGCAAATCATTCGATAGCAAAGAGTCAGAAAACTTAATGAGAACAGTGGACTACATAAATATTAGAGAAATTTCATATCTTTTTTTTGGCAATCAAGGTTATAGAAATACATGGAAAATGAAGAGGCATATTAAGTCCAAAAGATATACCACAAAAATAGAAGAAATTCCTTTGACTAAATGATGTTCAAGTTTTTTATATATCGTTGATAATGAGCTGAAGAAAGTTCAAAAAATTCTTTATTAATAAGATCCTTAAGATCTGATAGAGTATTTTCAGAATAAGATTCTTTTACCTTAATGCCGAAGGAGCTAAGGTCAAGAGAGTCTTGAGATACAGCTCTAAGAAGATCAAAAAGCCAACAAATTGGTTCAAGCTTTTCGTTATACATGATTTTAGCTTCATCGAGAGATTTTTTTAAGAGGTTCTTGTCAGAGATTAAGAACTTTTCAGAGAGAATAAGTTTTTTAAATGATTGCAATCTTCTATTAACATTGTCTTTTTCTTCGTCAGAATATTTGATCCATGAAGTAACCTCATGAGAAAACCTCTTACATCCTCTACAAATTTCATCACCATAGGTAGTCGAACAGATACCAATACATGGCGTTTTGATAAGAAAATTATTACTCATTGTTCCTATTAAGATAACTTAGTTGTAGAATTATGTTCAACTTTTAGGGCAATATGTTAACAGATTATAAAAAACATAGAGAGGAAAGAGAGGCTCAAGGGCTTCCAGCATTACCTTTAAATGTAAAACAGGCACAAGAATTAATAAAAATTTTTGAGAATGGAAGCGCTGATCAAGATTCCCTAGAATTATTAATAAATGAAATTCCTCCTGGGGTTGATGAGGCTGCATATGTTAAAGCAGCATTTTTGAAAGATATAGCCCTAGAGAACATAAAAATTGACTTAATTCCCGCTGAAAAAGCTATTTATTTTCTTGGTACAATGCTTGGTGGATATTCAGTTGAGGCGCTTGTAGAGGTTCTTAAAGAGAATAAATATGGACCTAGTGTTGCTGAAGCACTAAAGAATACGATTCTTGTTTATGATTCTTTCAATGATATTTTTGACCTGAGAAATAGCAACAAGTCTGCTAACGACATTATCAATTCATGGGCAAATGCTGAGTGGTTCTTAAATAAACCTGCGGTAGAAGAGAATATTCCATTAACTATATTTAAAGTTAGTGGAGAGACAAATACTGATGATTTTTCTCCAGCAAAAGAAGCATGGTCAAGGCCAGATATACCTTTGCATGCTCAATCTTTTTTAAAGTGGTCAGAAAATATTCAAAAACCACTGGAAAAATTAGAGTCTTTAAAAAGTGATGGCTCTAATTTGGCTTTTGTTGGTGATGTAGTTGGCACTGGCTCATCGAGAAAATCAGCAGTCAACTCAATGCTATGGCATATGGGGGAGAAAATTCCATATATACCTGCAAAAAAGACAGGAGGTTTCTGTTTTGGAAATAAAATTGCACCTATTTTTTACAACACTCTACAAGATTCTGGTGCTTTTCCGGTTGAACTTGATGTTGATGTCCTAGACCATGGTCAGAAAATAATACTCAGACCTTATGAGGGAAAAATATTGAATGCTAGTGATGGTAAACAAATATGCAAATTTGAATTAAATAGTAATGTAATATTTGATGAGGTGAGAGCAGGAGGGAGAATAAACTTAATTATTGGGAGACAGTTAACAGATAAAACTAGAGAAAAAATTGGACTAGAACCCTCTGAGGCTTTCCAAAGATATGGCAATAATAAAAATCAAAATAAAGGCTATACATTAGCTCAAAAAATGGTTGGAAAAGCTTGTGGTATGAAGGGTGTTAAAGCTGGGCAGTATTGTGAACCAAGAATGACCACAGTTGGTTCACAAGATACTACGGGACCAATGACCAGAGATGAATTAAAAGAACTAGCTTGTCTAGGATTCTCTTCGGACTTAGTTATGCAGTCTTTCTGTCACACAGCTGCTTACCCAAAACCAGTTGATGAAGTTACTCATAGGACTTTACCTGATTTTTTTATTAATCGGGGTGGCGTGTCACTGAGACCAGGCGATGGCATAATTCATTCTTGGCTTAATAGAATGTTGCTTCCTGATACAGTTGGTACTGGCGGAGACAGTCATACAAGATTTCCAATAGGAATTAGTTTTCCAGCAGGGTCAGGTATGGTTGCTTTCGCAGCAACATTAGGAGTTATGCCATTAGAAATGCCTGAGAGTGTTTTAGTAAGATTTTCAGGGAAATTGAATCCTGGAATAACTATTAGGGACTTAGTTCATGCAATTCCATATTATGCAATGCAGGATGGGCTTCTTACTTTAGATAAAAAAAATAAGAAAAATATCTTTTCTGGAAGGTGTCTTGAAATTGAAGGTTTACCAGATTTAAAGATTGAACAAGCTTTTGAGCTGTCTGATGCCTCAGCTGAGAGATCTGCTTCAGGTTGCACAGTAAAGCTTAACAAAGAGCCAATTATTGAGTATCTAAAATCAAATATAACTTTGCTCAGATGGATGATATCTGATGGTTATCATGACCCAAAAACACTAGAGAGAAGAGCAAGATTGATGGAGGAATGGGTAAAAAACCCTGAACTAATGGAGGCAGATAAAGACGCAGAATACGCTGCGATTATTGATATTAAACTAAGTGAAATTACAGAACCTTTTTTATGCTGTCCAAATGATCCTGACGATGTAAAAACTTTATCCGAAGTTGCTGGAGATAAAGTTGATGAAACATTCATAGGATCATGTATGACAAATATCGGGCATTTTCGAGCAGCTGGAAAATTACTAAAAAAATATGGTAAGTCCAATACAAGACTTTGGGTTGTTCCGCCAACAAGAATGGATGAATACCAGCTTAAACAAGAGGGTTACTATGAGATTTTTGAAAACTCAAAGGCTAGAGTAGAAATTCCTGGTTGCTCACTGTGTATGGGGAATCAAGCTAGAGCTGCAGACAATACTACGATGGTTTCAACATCTACAAGGAATTTCCCAAATAGAATGGGTGATGGTTGTAATGTTTATTTAGCGTCTTCAGAAGTAACAGCTATATCGTCGCTACTTGGAAAAATCCCAAATATTGAAGAATATAAAGAATATATGGAGGATTTAAACACGATGTCAGAGGATGTCTTTAGATACATGAATTTTAATGAAATTGATGAATATCTTAAAAAAGTAAGAGAGATGGATATTTCACATCTTGATATAGAGGAAATTAAGAATTAATTTACCCTCTTTTGAGCTCGAGATCCTCTAAATATTTATCTGAAATATTTGTGGGATAAGCTCCATCAAAAATTGATTTCTCAACTCCTTTTAGTTCTGGATTTAGTTCAAGAACTGACTGAACCATATCATCAAGCGACTGATAAACAAGGTTATCACAACCAAGAAAATCTTTTATCTCGTCGTTTGATCTTGTGCTTGCGATCAGATCTTTTCGAGCAGCCATATCAATTCCATAAACATTTGGATACTTAACTTCAGCGGCTGCAGAGGCTACCGACACTTTTTTTGCACCAGCTTTGTAACACATTGTCACAATCTCTTTCATGGTTGTTCCTCTCACAATTGAATCATCAACCAACAAAACCTTCTTGTCCTTAAATTCATCAACTATTGGATTTAATTTTCTTCTTACCGATTCCTTTCTAAGTTTCTGCTCTGGCATAATAAAGGTTCTTCCTACATACCTATTTTTTACAAAACCATAAGCTAAGTCTTTATTTAGCAATCTAGCAACTTTTGTGCCGCTTGTAATTGAGCTCTCTGGAATAGGTATAACTACATCTATATCATCATCTGGAATCTCTTTTTGAATTTTTTTTGCTAGCTTTTCTCCCATCAGCTGCCTTGACTGGTAGACGCTAACCCCATCAATTATTGAGTCTGGTCTTGCGAAGTATACATACTCAAATAGACACGGACTTAATGATGGATTCTTCACACAAATTCTAGAATAAACCTCCCCTTTAAAAGTAATGAAAACTGCTTCTCCAGGATTAATATCTCGTTCATGCTCGTACCCTGACGAGGCAAAAGCACAACTTTCAGATGCAACCATGTAGTCAAAATTCCCATCACTATTTTTTCTTGAACCAATTGAAAGAGGCCTAATTCCAAATTTATCTCTAAATGCCAACAAACCATAGTCAGTAATAATTGAAACAACATTGATGCTTCCTTCACACCTGTTGAAAGTGCTCTCAACCGCATCAAAATAAGTTTCAGGACTTGGGTTGTTTTCTCCTCTTTTTGATATTTCGTGTGCCAAGATATTGAGCAAAACCTCTGAATCGGAGTCTGTTGAAATATGCCTTAAGTCACTATGGAATAATTCTTCAGCTAAATCGACCGTATTTGAAAGATTTCCATTATGAGCCAAAGATATTCCATACGGAGAATTTACATACATCGGCTGAGCATATTCTTTCGAGTTTCCCCCTGCTGTTGGATACCTTACATGCCCAATACCGTAAGTTCCTTTAAGTCTCTCAAAGTGTTGCTGATTAAAAACTTCTTTTACTAAGCCTTTTGCTTTTCTAGAGTTTAATTTTCCATTTTCACAGATAGTCATGCCAGCAGCATCTTGGCCCCGATGCTGTAACATTATTAAAGAATCATAAAGTTCTGTAAAACACTCTTCTTTTTGTACTATTCCAACAATTCCACACATTTAAAATCTAATATAAAAGGTATATAAATATATCGCTAAAATAACTAAGCATTATATTTACTATAAGTGAATCATACACTAAAGAGTTTTCTATTAAAGTAGGGAATATTTCTGTGATAAAGAAAAGTAAGAGCAAATACCTTACAAGTGCAACTAATATGCCTCCTAAAATATTGATTTTTCCTTCAAACTTTGGAACATAGAGACCGCTTGCAAAATTAAGAAGTGGTAAACCAGCAAGAGCTATTAATAACACAACTATATTTGATAATTCTTTACCAAAATTAAATCCAAGTTCTAAAAAATACTCATAGACTTCTTCAATATTGTTCAAAGTAATATACATAAAAAATAATAAAAAAGAGGTAAAAACAAGCTCTTTCAAAATTCCGTTTTTAAAAACTCTTACAAGTATTAATAACAGTCCAGTACCGAGAAGAATATCAAGAATACTAAAAGTTAGTTCTTCCATTCGATTATATCCTGTTCTAAAAGATTATAATTGTCGTTTAAGAAAGCATTCACAAGCTCAAGGCTTGATTTATCTATGTAAGGTCCAATGATCAGCCGATCTTGATTTAGAAAAGTCATGAAACCTTGATCGAACAATTCATTTTCAATATTTTCAAGAGAGATTTCAACCTGAGACTGCTCTAACTCTATAACCCAGACAATTGGTGTTCCATCAAAATTAATGCCTACATTTTTAGACGAATCTTCAATACTGGTTTTAGAAAAATTATTTTCAGCATTTTCTAGCCCTTCTTTGAGAAGATTAATTTGCTGCGAATATCCCTCTGAGGTTATTTTTGATTCATCAGTTTTTGTAAATTGGTAGACGTTGAAGCTCACAAATACTACGTACGCCAAAGTCGCTAGAATTAATATGCCAAGTATATTTTTAAAAATTTCTCTCAAATCTAGTCCATTATGGTAAGTATTTTTTCTAAAAAATCTCTAAGATTTCTTCGGTCTACAATCTTATCAAGAAATCCTTTTTCTAGTTGTTTTTCTGCTGTTTGAAAATTTTCGGGTAGGTCCTCTTTTACTGTGTCTTGAATTACCCTTTTGCCAGAAAATCCTATTCTAGCTTTTGGTTCTGCTATTACTAAATCCCCTAGCATTGCTAAGCTAGCAGTTACACCTCCATAGCAAGGATCAACTAGCACTGAAATAAACGGTTTTTTTGCTTTTTTAAGCTTTTTAACGGCGGCTGATGTTTTTCCCATTTGAAAAAGTGAAATCATTGATTCTTGCATCCTTGCACCCCCGCTTGTCGAAAAACAAACTAATGGAAGATCTTTTTTTATTGCATGGTTTACCGCATCAACAAATCTTTTGCCTACAACTGCTCCCATTGACCCTCCAAGAAAATCAAATTCAAAAATTGCACATATGACCTCCTTTCCTTTAATTTTTCCAATTCCAATTGAAATTGCCTCATCTGAGCCTGATTTTTTTGTAGCTGCTAAAAAACGATCTTTATATTTTTTAGTATCAGAAAAATCTAACCTATCATTAAAATCTTCTTTTAAATTTAGAGATTTATACGTGCCCTCATCAAAAGTAACTTCCACTCGTTCGTTCACATCAATTTTGAAGTGGTTACCACATTTTGAGCATACATAAGAACTTTTCTTAAGTTCAGGTATGTATAAAATTGATCCGCACACATCACAAGATTTCCAGAGACCCTCAGGAACTTTACTTTGCTTATCATCACCAAAGGTTTGGCTTAAATTCCTTTTTATGTTTGGAATTATATCTTTAATCCAATTCATCTATAAAACACTCATTTATTTCGTATTGAAAAGTATTATACTCCGGTCCATAGAAATATAATCCTTTTGGTTCGACTGTTTTGCCAGCCAATGATCTTTTCTTTGATTGAATAATTCTCTTGAACTGTGGTACTGATATTTCTTTTGTCCCTACTTGTATCAATGTTCCAACTATTATTCTTATCATATTTAGTAGGAATGCATTTGCTCTAATATGGAATATAATAAACGGTCCTTTTTGCTTTAAATAAGCTTCATAGATAGACCTCACTGCTGATTCTGCTTGACAACCCGAAGCTCTAAATGAAGTAAAGTCTTTCTCCCCTAGAAGATGAATGCATGCTTTGTTCATTAAGTTAATATTTAATTCTTTTCTTATCCATAAGCAGCTATCAGATAAAAGTCCAATTTTTTGTTCACTCCTTCTTATAAGATATTTATATGTCCTTGATGTTGCATCAAACCTTGCATGAAGTTTATTTTCGACTTTATATACACCTTTAATTGAAATATCATCTGGTAAATATCTATTTGTCCCATTTATCCAAGACTTTAATGTTCTTTTAGAGTTTGTATCAAAATGTACAATTTGATTTGTAGCGTGCACTCCCGAATCAGTTCTGCCTGCACAAACAGTAAGAACTCTGTGATTAGCAACAGCACTTAATGCTTTATTTAGCTTAGCTTGCACAGTATTTCTTGTATTCTTTTGTTTCTGAAATCCAGAATAATTTGTTCCTTTGTATTCCAGCTGAACAAAATACCTTATCATTTATTCAAATCTGTCAGAATAAAGTCTATTCGTTTTATTTGTTTTTTTGTAAGTTTTAATTTCTTTAGTTTTCCTAAAAGTAGTTTTGATTTTCTTATGCTTCCCATATTCATATAAGCAATTGCTAAATCAATTTTTTGAGTGACTGGATCTGAACTAATTTCGTTCTTTTCATCAAGCTTCAAAGAAGACGGTATTTCTTGTTTTTGGCTCTTAGAAAACTTTTGATTATTATGCTTAATTTTCAACTGGATAATAAATAGAAAAAATAACCCTAGAATTACTGAAATCTCAACGTTTGAAACTTCAATATCAAAATATCTATAAAAGAAAAGTGAGGGGTCTGTCAAAAGCAACTGTATGTCATAACTGCTCTGAAGGTTTTTAAGGCTTTCTTTCAACATTAAAACATTGTCCTTTATCTATAAGAATTTGATCAAGAAGGCAAATTGATACCATTGCTTCTAATATTGGTACAGCTCTGATTCCTACACAAGGATCATGTCTGCCCTTTATGGCTAGCTCTACTTCTTTATTAGAACTATTAAGTGTCTTTGTTGGTTGTGAGATGCTTGAAGTTGGTTTTAAAGATGCATAGACATTTATTAAGTCCCCATTAGAAATGCCACCAAGAATTCCACCAGAATTATTTGTTTGATATCCATCTTTTTTTATTAAGTCTCTATTTTGTGATCCTCTCATAAATGCTACCTTTACGCCCTCACCCACCTCAACAGCTTTAACAGCATTTACACTCATTACAGCTTTTGCAATTTCTGCATCTAATTTTGAAAATACTGGTGACCCAACACCTGAAGGTAAACCTCTTACCTGGATTAAAATTTTTGCACCTATAGAATCTTGATCTTTTGTAAGTTTCTGAAAAAATTTTTCAATTGTTTTGGTTTTTGAATTATCAGCGAAATTAAAAACATTTTTGGAGCAGTCATTTAAATTCAGATTGTCAGTTTCTATATCTCCAATTTGAACAACCCCAGCTTGTGTATTGATTCCAAGTCCTTTCAAAACTTTTTTGGCAATCGCACCCCCTGCAACTCTCATGACTGTTTCTCTTGCACTTGATCTCCCTCCGCCTCTGTAATCTCTAATACCATATTTTTCTTGATAGGTTATATCTGCATGCCCAGGGCGAAATTTATCTTTAATGTTGCTGTAATCCTTAGATTTTTGATCCTTATTTTTTACTATCAGGCCTATTGGTGTGCCTGTTGTTTTGCCCTCAAAAATACCAGAGAGAATCTGTATTTGATCATCTTCTTTTCTTTGCGTAACAAACTTTGATTGGCCAGGCTTCCTTTTGTCCAACTCTATCTGTATGTCATTTTCTGAAAGTAAAATATTTGGGGGGCATCCATCCACTATTGCCCCAAGTGCAATACCATGGCTCTCACCAAATGTAGTAAGTCTAAAAAGTTTTCCGAATGTATTGCCTGACATATTATTTATATATTTTCGTTAGAATATCGTAAATTTCAACTTTATCTATAGCTTCATTCTTATAAGCGTCTAACAAAAAAGATTTATCTAAGTTGGATTTTTTTAAACTTTTCTCAAATTTAGCTCCAAGAAACGGTTTTGACTCATCTCTTCTGTTTCTATGTCCTAAAGGATAGATAACCTCTTCTGTAAACATTTCGCCAGAACCAAGCTTTACAGTCACGCTATTTGGGATTGCCCGCTCTGCAAGATCATAATATCTATTTGTATATGATTGATTTTCATGGGTTGAAGTAAGATCTCTAAGCTGGTCTATTTTTGGATTAGAAGCGGACACATCATCATAAGAATTTGCATCAAGTGATCCATTTATTAGACACCAAGCCACAATATATTCTATGCAATGGTCTCTATCTGCATAATTTTTTAATGGTCCTTTCTTTGATATAATTCTCACTCCAGGTTCCTGTGTTTGAATTTCAATCTTTGTAATTTCATCAAGTTTTCCAGAGAGTTTTTTGCTCAACTTAATAGCGGCTTCTGCTGCAGTTTGAGCATGAAATTCTGCAGGAAAGTTCACTTTATATAAGATATTATCCATAACGTATGAGTTAAGATTTCTTTGGAGTTTTAGAGGGTTATCTCTCATTAAGACATCATTAAACCCCCAAACTTTTGCTGTAATAGCTGTGGGATATCCCTCGTCGCTTACCTCTGATATAAATGCCTGTTTTAATCCTTTCGATGCAGCATCACCGGCAGCCCAACTTTTTCTTGCTCCTGTATTTGGAAAATGCCTGTACGTCCGTAGGCTTTGACCATCTAGAAATGCATTACTTATCACAGAGCTCATTTGTATATAATCATGGCCTAGCATTTTTGAGGCAACAGCTGCAGAAGCGATTTTAACAAGCAACACGTGGTCTAAGCCAACTTTGTTGAAACTATTTTCAATCGCTAACGACCCTTGGATTTCATGTGCAATAACCATGAAATTTAAAATATCTTTAAATGTAAATTTTTTATCCTGCTCTTTGTCAAGATAGTCGGTCAATGCAAGGATTGTAGAAAGATTATCCGAGGGATGACCCCATTCTTTTGCAAGCCATGTATCATTAAAATCTAACCACCTTATCAATGCGCCATTTAGCAAAGTCGCATCGATAACATTCGTTTTAATATCTGTTCCGATAACTCCGACAGAGCCGGAAGAATTTTTAATGTAAGGAAGAGCACAAAAATTTTGTGCCTGAGAATGCTCAAGCGCAAGGAATGCGCATGCTAGGCTATCATAGAAACATATGCGAGCTTCCTGCAGGGTGTCCCCGGCCGCTTCATATGTTTGGGCAAAATTCGTTATTTTCTCTATGAGAGGGTTAAAACTAGACATCACCTTTCTTCTATATCAACCCAGCTTCTATCCTCTGGACCAATATATTCTGCACTAGGTCGAATTATTCTATTATTACCTCTTTGTTCAAATGCATGTGCTGACCATCCGACAATTCTTGCGATAGCAAATAATGGAGTAAATAAAGCCGTAGGTATACCAATATAATGATATGCAGGTGCATGAAAAAAGTCAGTGTTGGGAAATAACTTTTTCTTTTCCCACATATATGCCTCCATCTCCGTTGCAGCATCGTGAAGAAGTTTTTTCTCATGACCAGAAGAAAGTTTTTTGGAGTATTCCTTTATAATATCACTACGGGGGTCTTTAATTGAATATACAGCATGGCCAAACCCCATAATTTTTTCTTTATTATCAAATTTTTGATCAACAAATCCTTTTACTTCTTCTACTGATTTTATTTCTTCTAACATTTTCATAGCTTCTTCATTTGCTCCACCATGTAATGGCCCTCTTAGACTTCCAACTGCTGCTGTTAGGCATGAGTGCAGATCAGATAATGTTGATGCACAAACTCTTCCAGTAAATGTAGATGCATTAAACTCATGTTCTGCATAAAGTGTTAATGACACATCAAGAGTTTTTTTGTGTAATTCAGGTATATCCTCTTGTCTAAGAAGACTTAGGAAATGGGCTGCAAGCGACTTTTCGTTCGATACTTGCTCAATTCTTTTTCCAGTTTTAGAGAAGTTATACCAGTAAACTATTGCAGTAGTTGTGACGCTCATTAGTCTCTTTGCAACTTTAAGCTGATCATCAAAAGATTCTTCAGGCTCAACAACACCCATAAAAGAGATAATTGTACGAATAACTTCCATTGGATGTGCAGAGCCAGGAATGGACTCAATCATTGTTTTAAGAGAATCTGGCATGTTTCTCATTGCAATTAACTCTTTCTCAAAATTAGAAAGCTCTTCAGATGTTGGCAATCTGCCAAGCAAAAGAAGATATGCAACCTCCTCAAAAGAAGCGTTTTCTGAAAGATCCTCAATACTGTAACCAAGATATCTAAGGCTACCCTCTTGTTCAACTGTAGAAAGTGATGTTTGGCCAGCTGTTTGACCTCTTAAGCCTGCCCCCTCAAGTTTTTTCATTATTTTATCTCGTAGAAGTTAATTCCTCTTTTTATAATTTCACGGTCGTTAGATTTTCTCCACCTATTTGTATCTCTCAGGCTATAAACGCAACCACAATACTCTTGTTTGTAGAAGTTTTCTTTTTTTGAAATTTCAAGCATGCGTGAAGATCCACCCTGTTTTCGCCAATTAAAATCCCAAAAATTCAGCTTATTATACCTGTTTGCAGCTCTTAAGCCAGAATTATTAATCTGATCTAAATCTTTCCATCTTGAAATTCCAAGAGTTGTCGTGAAAATGTCAAAATTATTCTCATGAGCATATAAAGCGCTTCTTTCAAATCTCATGTCAAAGCAAATTGTACATCTATCTCCCCTCTCAGGAGCATCTTCATAACCTTTTACTCTTTCAAACCAATAATCTTTATCATAATCAGCATCTATAAAGCTAAAGCCAAGCTTTTTTGCAAACCTAATATTTTCATCTTTTCTTATCTCATACTCTTCCTTTGGATGAATGTTTGGATTGTAAAAATATATTGTAGTATCAATGTTTGATGCAGCAACTGCTTCCATTATCTCACCAGCACAAGGGGCACAGCAGCTATGCATTAAGAGCTTTTTAGCACCATAAGGCATTTTTAGTTTGGGTCTTTTGAAGGTTTCTAAACTGTACGTATTCATTTTAATAAAAATTTCTGCAACTCTTCATAATTATTAAATCCCATTATATCAGGCCGTGATTCTCTAATTTCTTTAGGGGCGAATATAAAAGCTCCTTTAGATTCATCAATCATTTGAATGTCATTATAAGAATCACCAATGCAAAAACATTCATAGTTCATTAATTTAAAACCTCTCACAACATTCTTTTTTGGATCATTTTGTCTTTTTATGAATGATTTAATAAAATTTTCTTCAATTTGCAGATGGTGGCAAAAGATTGGGTAATTACCTAACTTCTCAACTATTGGCAAGGCTAGCTCATAAAAAGTATCTGATACTATCGCGACTTGATAGTTTTTATTAAGGGCATTTAAAAAACTTTTTGCTCCATCAAAAGGTTCAATAGTGTTTAAAAAATCTTTAATGACAGAAAATTTAATTTTATTTTCTTTCAGAACATTCATCCTCATTTTCATAAGATCATCAAATTCTGGAATTTCCCTTGTTGTATAATTTAAATCAGGAATATTAAATTCTGAGGCAATTTCTTGCCAAATTTCTGGGGCGAGAGTGCCTTCAAGGTCTGTGCAAAGAATTTTCATTTAGGATTATTTATTCCGTATGGTACATGACCAGTAGAAACATGGCTAGTTGCTTCCCTGCAATTTTCAGCAAGATCGTCAAAGAAGATATCTGCTGAGAAACCTTTAAGAAATTTTCCTTTCGGAAGACCACCTAGAAAAAAAGTCTCGTCAATCCTAATATTTTCATCCCGTAAAGTATTAATGACTCTTTTGTGAGCCGGTGCAGCTCTTGCTGTAACTAATGCAATTCTAATTGGGCAATCGTCTGCTTCGAAATTTGATTGGATAAGATTTAATTTTTTTAAAAAATTATTAAAAGGTCCAGGAGGCATTGGTTTCCTGGATTCACCCTCTTGCTTTAGATATTTTTTAAGGCCCTTCTTTTTAAAAACTATCTCAGATTCATCTGAAAAAATTACTGCATCAGCATCAAATGCAATTCTTAATTGGTTGCTCTGTGAGAAATTTAATTTATCTGTAAAAATATGTGCTGATGCGATGTTATTTTGAATAGCGGTCTGAACATCATTAACATCTGCAGATAAAAATAAATCAATATCAAGAGCATCAACATAAGGAAATGGGCTTTCACCACCGGAAAAAACTGCTCTTGAAATGTTTAGACCGTATTTTTCAATTGAATTAAATATTCTTAGTCCGGTATCAGAGCTATTCCTTGATAAAAGAATTACCTCTACAAAATCTGCATTTTTTGTATTCATTTTGAGCAACTTTTCAACAAGAGGAAATGCAACACCTTTCTTGAGAACACTATTTTCATGTTTTTTTTGAAATTTAGAATATTTCTCAATTCCTTTTTCTTTAAAGACTTTATGGCTATCATTTAAATCAAAAAGGGCCCTTGAACTAATTGCTATTTTTAAAATACTCATTTAAATTGCTTTTTTTTATTTTTACTGTATATAATTACAGTATGTTAAACCTTACAAGTCAACAAATAAAAGTTTTTGATGTTATTAAAAACCATTTATCTCTGAATGGCTACCCGCCCACAAGAGCAGAAATTGCTAGAACCTTAAATTTTAAATCTGTAAATGCAGCTGAATCACACATTAAAGCCTTAGTTAAAAAGGGTGTGATTGAAAAGGTTCCAGGAAGTTCTAGAGGAATAAGGTTAGTTGAAGATCTAACTGGCGTACCCTTAGTAGGATCTGTTGCGGCAGGTATGCCAATAACAGCTATTGAAAATGTTGAAAAAAATATTCCTAACCCTCTAAATAAGCATGTTGATTATTTCCTTAGAGTTAAAGGTGCAAGTATGGTCGATGCTGGAATCTTAGAGAATGACTTGGTAGGGGTCAAGAAAAGCTTTCAACCAGAAACTGGACAGATAGTTGTAGCAAGGATTGATGAAGAAGTAACTTTAAAAAGATTTAAGAAAATTGGAAATAAAGTTCATCTAATTGCTGAAAATAAATCTTTTAATGACATTTTGATTGATGAATCTATGAATTTTATCATTGAAGGAATCGCTGTGGGCATTGTAAGAGAAAATGTAAACTAGTGAACAACTCTGTTTGGGCTTTCTTTCTCAAGCAATTGTTCTGCGAGTTCTTCATCAAGCCCCTCAACATCAATATCTGAATTTAAAGTTTCGATTCCAGATTTTATCATCTCTTTTGCAACGTCAAATTCCATTCCATTTAATAAGTTTTTAACTTCTTTTGAAAATTCAATTTTTACTAATGGTGCTTCTTTTGTATCTGATCGTCTTAAAACTATTACCCCATCTGATATTTCTACTAATTCTAAATATTTGGACATAGTTTTATATTAGGTTCTTTTATAAATATATAAAGTGATTTTAACTAATCTCTTGCTTTTTCTTGCCATGAAGAATTCTCATGAACGTAAAAAGTTTTTTTCTTTTTACCATCTTTTTCTGATGACAGGGTGTGGGACGCATCTTTTCTATTGAACCTTATTACTAGACTATCTCCATCAGTGTCACTATCAGGGGCATTGGCAAAATGCTGGTATTTTTCGGGTAAGAGCGAAAGTACGTTTTTAATTTCATGAACAAAAGGAGCTCTGGTTTCTCTATTTTTTGGAAACTGAGAAGCTGCTAAAAATAATCCTTTTAAACTATCTCTTAATAAGTAAAAATCGTCACACTTTTGACATTTAATGTGTTCAAGTTTGATTGGATCCATAAATACTGGTTTCAATTGCCCATTTTTCATAAGCTGTCTAGTGGCAGTGCAAGATTCTGACTGGCAGCTAAAATATTTTCCGAACCTACCTAATTTAAGCTCCATCTTAGAATCACATTTGTGGCAATCAATGAGTTCCTCATCTGCATTCTTTGGTTTAATAAAATTTCCCTCTTCTAGCTTTGTGCCTTTACATATTGGTGATCTTGAGCAGATATGAAGTTTCCTTTCATCGTCAATAATAAATCCATCCATAATGGCACCGCATAAATGACATTTTGGTTTGTTAAAGATATTTTCAGCCTCTTTATCATCGCTATCGGCAAGTAACTCATCTGATATTAATGAGTAAGTTTTTTTACACTGTTTATCGCCTTCATCAGAATATCCTTCACAGCCAAGAAATTGTCCGTTCTGATTTGTTCTCAGAAGCATTTTTCTATCGCAATCACTTTCAGTGCATTGAACTTCAGTTGCAATTGCTAAATTTGGTTTCATTTTTTCCTCTGCATTTATTAATGAACCCTCAAATTGCTTGTTTGTTTGAGTTAAGAAGTTTTTAAAATTTTCCTCACCCTCTGCAATACTATCTAAGCTCGTTTCCATTTCAGCTGTGAAACCATAATCCATTATTTTTGGAAAAGCATCAGACAATCTATCACAAACTAAGTTTGCAATCTTATTAGCAAAGAGTCTTCTACTTTCACTTTTAACATAACCTCTGTCTTGGATATTAGTAATTATTTCATTGTACGTAGAAGGTCTACCAATACCTCTTTTTTCAAGTTCTTTCACTAAACTAGCTTCTGAGAACCTTGAAGGAGGTTTGGTAAAATGCTGTGATTTTTCTGTTTTTTCAATTTTCTTTAAGAAACCTTCAGATAAATCTTCCAAGTTATAATCAACGTAGCCACTAGATTTACCAGGAGGCATTACCTTATAAAATCCATCAAAGCTTACACTGCTCACAGAAGTTTCAAAAATTCTGGTATCGTTTTTTGCTCTTATGCTGTTTACAACTATCTCTGGTTGAGGCATCTGAGATGCAACAAATCTTGACCAGATTAGATTATATAATTTCTGATGGTCTTGGCTTAAAGAGAGATCCTTTGTTAAAAATGTTACATCTGTTGGTCTAATTGCTTCATGAGCCTCTTGAGTATTTGAGGATTTTGCTGAAAAATTTCTGGGTGTACTGTAAGCGTCTCCATAATTATCTAAAAGAAACTGTTTACAATTATTTTGTGCCAAAATACTAATGTTTGGCGAATCAGTTCGCATATATGAAATGTATCCTCCTGTATAAAGGTCTTGTGCTAATTTCATAGTTTTTGAAAGACTAAAACCTAAAAATGAGCTGGAAGTTTGCTGAAGTGTTGAAGTAATAAATGGAGGTTTTACAGGGATTTTGCGTTTTGTTTTTTCATTTTCAAATATCTCAATCTCTGAACCCTCCAATGAATTTGCAAGCTGATCAGCCTCTTCTTTAGATGAAATATCAAGATTTGATTTTTTAGTATTTAATTTAAAAGTTATTATTTTGTCTTCGTGTTTTATATCTACCTCTATCTCCCAATATTCTTTTGGGGAAAATGAATTAATTTCCTTTTCTCGTTCAACAACTAATCTAACTGCAACCGATTGGACCCTTCCAGCAGATAATTTCCCATAACTTCCTATCTTTTTCCATAAAATTCCTGACAAACCATATCCAACAATTCTATCAAGGATTCTTCTAGTAACTTGCGCATTTATAAGCCCTTGATCAAGTTCTCCTGGGTTTTTAAAAGCTTCCTGTATTGCGCCTTTAGTAATTTCATTAAATCTAATCCTGTTGTATTTAAATTTTTTTCCCAGGATTTCTTTTAGATGCCAAGCTATCGCCTCTCCCTCTCTATCCAAGTCTGTTGCAAGAAAAATATTTTCAACTCCTTTAGTAGATTTTTTTAAATCTTTTACAACTTTTTCTTTTTTTGGATCAATTTCGTATGAGATTGACCAATCTTCATGGTTAACTGCTTTGCTGCCCTTTGGCAAACGTCTTACATGGCCTACGCTTGATTTAACTAAGAAATCAGCTCCCAGATATTTGCTGATAGTTTTAGCTTTTGATGGTGACTCAACTATTACTAGATTTTTGGTTGTCATTTTTAACTATTCTTTTAATTAGATTTGGTCCCTCATATATAAACCCTGTATACATTTGAACAAGATCAGCACCTAAATCAAGTTTTTCGTAATAAGAATCTACATCAAAAACCCCGCCTACTGCAACAATAATTTTTTTCTTGTCTAATTTACTTTTAACAAATTTAAGGATTTTATTAGATTTTTCTTTAATAGCTTTGCCAGATATTCCGCCATCTTTGTTAGCAACATTAAGTATTGATTTGAGCTTTTTATTATTGGAGGTATTTGAAACGATCAGGCCATCAATTTTACTTTTGTTCACTGCACTAATAATATCTATATACTCTTTTTCACTTTCGTCAGGAGAAATTTTAATAAATATTTTTGGTTTAAATTTTGACTCATCTCTTGATTTAGTAATTTCATCAATAATTTTAATAACAAACTCTTCGTTATGTAGCTTTCGAAGATCAGGAGTATTTGGAGAAGAAATATTTATTGTAATAAAATCAGCAAATTCAGATAATTTTTCATAGCAATTGAGATAATCTTTATGCATATTTTCAGGGGTAGTGCTTTTATTGGGACCTATGTTTATCCCTAGGCAATAATCTTTTTGTAATCGCATTAATCTTTTTCTTATAACTTGGGCTCCCTGATTTGGAAAGCCAAGACTATTTAGCAATGATTCTTTTTCTATAATTCGATGTATTCTTGGTTTTTTGTTTCCATTTTGAGGGAGTGGTGTAACAGTTCCAATTTCTATAAAACCAAAACCAATGTCATCAAAATTTTTTATAAGTTGGCCATTCTTATCAAGCCCAGCTGCAAGGCCTAATCTATTTTTAACTGTTAGTCCTTTTACTTCAAATTTTCTTTGTTCAAAATAATAAAGTTTTGAGAAAAATTTTAAAAAGTAATGAGAAATTGCCTGGCTGAATTCAGGGGGAAAGGTAAATAGGATTTTTCTTATTATTTTATAAATTACTTATTCCTCTTAAATAGTTTTTTAGCTCCTTATTGAGTTCATCATTGGCAAGACCATGAAAGATATTTGCCTTTAAGTAGCCGACTTTACTTCCACAATCAAATCTTTCTCCTTCAAATTCATATCCTATAAAATTTTCAATATCCCTCTGAATAGCGTCTGTAATTTGAATTTCGTTGTTTTTTCCAGCCTGATCACCAATGAATTTAAAAATGCTCTTATTAAAAATGTACCTTCCTACTACAGCTAGATTTGAGG
>CESP01082456.1_pt1 | contig 30755 bp, 44 predicted proteins | sample 531211 | NCBI WGS metagenome assembly CESP01 (sample SAMEA2622074, study PRJEB7988) | marine metagenome | biome: marine biome (ENVO:00000447); feature: surface water layer (ENVO:00002042); material: "saline water (ENVO:00002010), including plankton (ENVO:xxxxxxxx)" | depth 5 m | reverse complement strand
CGGTGGACCGTTTTATGATATTATAAATCTTAAGAATATTTTATCTAATGAACAAAAAAGTAGAGATCCTAAAACGTATGAAAATACATTAGAGTATCTTACTACTTCTTTTTTATTTAGAACAACTGATATGGAAAAAAATACATATTATATTATTGACGTTTTTTATATAAATCTAGATAATTCTATTGATATTACAGAATATTCTATTTTCAATACAAAAAAATTCAATCCAAATGATCCAAATGATCCAAATGCATTAGAAAAAGTAACTGACAAAAATTTAAATATAAAATTAGATGATTTACAATTACTTGTTCAATCCATCTTAAAAGAAAAATGCAATGCTGAAAATGAATGTTATTTACTTGAAAATATTGATGATGGAATGGAGCAATTAGAAACAATTTTTCGCAATACTTCAAAACCAAGTATGGAATTATTATTATTAGATATAAAAATACCTAATTCTTGTTACATACAATTAACAGAAGAAACATATAAAATTAAATTATTTGATTTTGATACTAAATTTACTTATAAAGCATCAGAGTTAATAGAATTTAATAAATTGAAAGATATAAATGCTGAATTGTATAAAGATATAATTTATGCTATTAATTTTATATTATTTTTGAATTATTTCAAAATACATGTTTTAAGAGAATGCTTAACAAAATATGAAGGAAAAATAACAGACGTTCAAATTAGTAACATTAATGAAAAAATTAGAGAAAAATTTGTAGAAATATATTCTATTTTTGACAATAATTATATTGATACATTTATTAAAGAAAATAATGGTGAGATAATCATTAATATAATTAATTCGTCGAATAATAATTTAATGAAAAATATATATAAATTTATAGTAATTATAGCACAATTAGGTGTAGATAAAACAGATGCTTTAAAAAATAAATTTACACCATATTACATGTTAACACATTATTTATATGATGGAAATGCAACAGTGTCTAAAAAAATTACTGAAAATAATTATGAATTAAAGCAAATAGCTTCCTCTATTTATGAATTAATTTATCCACCAGAATCTTAAATTACAAAATAAATAATTATTAAAATGATATTATTCTGTATTATGTATAATATCATTATATTCTTATTCATTTACATCAGATACTGATGCAAATTCACTATCAGATAATTGCTCTGTATCATTTACTTGTAATACCATTTGTTCTTCTATTTGTGGTTCAGATTCAGATTGTTGTTCTGATTCACGCTGGGATTGAGGTTGTGATTGTGGCTCTAATTGAGATTGTGGTTCGGGTTGCGGTTCGGGTTGTGGTTCGGGTTGAGGTTCAGGTTGCGGTTCGGGTTGCGGATCGGGTTGAGGTTCAGGTTGAGGTTCAGGTTGAGGTTCAGGTTGAGGTTCAGGTTCTGAGTGTCTTTCTCTTTCATGCATTGTAAAGCGAACATTATTTTTTTTAGGTCTGTTCATAAAAAACGGATTATTATGAAGAGGTGCATCTTTTTTAATATGTTTAAATAAATTTTTTAGCTTATTATTATAAGAGTTACATTGATCAGTATAAAATTTTTGAAAAAATTCCAAATAATGTTTATATAAACTTATATATTCTTCCATAATTGTTTGTTCATGACTAAGACCGTGTATAAAATTAGCAATAGGGATTCCATCATTACTATTATTTGTTTTTAAATCATTAATTGAATTAGTATTTGCAAAATCTACATTTTCATTATCAATTATTTCCAATATATTTAAAATGTGATTATGCAAAGCGATTATATCGTGTTTTTGATATTGTGTGTATGGAGATAAATCATCATAAATAGGAAAATTAGTATCTATATTAATTTTACTAATAAGATTTTTATCAGACCCACTATCTACATGATATTTAATCAATCTATATAATTTGTAATAATCTGCATATAGATGATTTAATAAAAATACAAATTGTCTTTTACTATCATCATATTGCGATTGTAAAAATCGTATTTGAAAATAAAATGTATTTAAACCAAAATAAAGAAGATTTTTATCATTTGTTCGATAATTCAACAAATTTTTGTATGTATCATCTAATTCTTCGATATATTTTATTATGTCATTTGATGTTGTGTATACTTCCGATATAATATCAAATATTTTAACGAAATTATCTCGACATTCTTTCCAATATGTCATATAATATAATAATATATTAAAAACTGTATAGAAATTATTTTATATAAATTATATATTATGGAAGTATTAGATGAATCTTCAACAGATGCTAGCGAAAAAAATAAAATTAATCAACCAAAAGAAGAATGGACAAAGCAACATGAAAAAATATTTGTAGAATGGGCAGACAAAGCGATGTGTTATAGATGGTTACATAATAGCGCACATATTGATTATAATTGTTATAACACATGGTTTACAATACCAGTTATTATTATATCAACAGTAACTGGAACAGCGAATTTTGCACAAGAAAGATTTGCTGATAAAGATAGAGTATGGGTACAAGTAAGTATAGGTACATTTAATATTATTGCTGCAATTTTAACAACAGTTCAACAATTTTTAAAAGTTAGCGAATTGAATGAAGCACATAGAGTAAGTTCTTTACTATGGGGAAAATATTATAGAGATATCAAAATGCAAATGGCTATAAACCCTAAAGAACGTAAAGCTCCAAGTGTTTTATTAAAACATTGTAAAAATGAATATGACAGATTAATGGAAGTAAGTCCAATTATTCCATTATTTACAATACAAAATTTCAAAGATACATTCAGCGGAAAAAAACGCAGTAAATCTCTAAGTACAAAATGTAAAATGATGTGTTGTAACGGATATGTATGTTGTGAAAGACAAGACCAATACGAATACATTTCAGATGAAGAGGAAGAATATGATTATGAAGATAATAGCCATAGTACAAGTTCTATGGATTCTCCTTCCAATAATAGTAAATCGTTAAGAATGCGTTCTAGTAAAAGTTTAAAGCCTGTAAAAAAAATAAAGAAAGTAACTGAGTCTGAAAAAATACGAAGAATGAAAGAAGCTTTTGAAAAAATACATAAACCTGAAATTTGCGATGAATTAAAATCAACTTCTTACACAACATATAAATCAGATGGTAACGAAGAAAAAGAAGTTAATTTAGAAGAAATACAATTGTTAGAACTTAAAAAGAAAAATGCAAGTCTTTCTGATTCTTTCATTCAAAATTTTGCAAATCTAAATGGTCGTGAACCTACTTATATAGAATACATTGATGGTGTAACAAAAACTATTCCGGGAGAATATATAAATAAAGAAAATTATAATAATTCTTTAAAAAATATGAAAGGGTCTGCTCTAGCATAATTTTTTTTTTAAAATTTTATTTATAAATATTAAAATATAATGAAATTTTACAATGTTATATTAAATAATGGTGATACGAATTGTATTTGTTGTCCAAAAAGTAGTCACTATATAATGTGTATAGATTATGCAACTATACCATTTAAATATTTAAAACATATAAAACAATACATATTTTTTGTAAAAATTTGTAGATATTGTTACCATAATATGAATCATAAAAAAGAAATTAAAAATAAAATAATAAATGAAACATGTATTTTAATTGATAATTTTTAAAAATCTTTTAGTCATTATATATATAATGAGTAAAAGAGTATTATTTTTCGGTTCAAATAATTCAACAAATAAAATTGAATATACACTTGGTTCTGGTGTTGGAAGAAAACCAACTGCAATTAGAAATTTATTAAGTAAGCGCGCTGTAATTGCTCCATCTAAAAAACAAGTTATGTCCATTGATTATGTTCCTGGAAGAGCCAGAACAATTTTAAATATGAATAAATGGTCGAATTAATCTAATCCATCCATAATCATTTTATGAATAATTGCACCGTGATGAAGATGTATCCATCTTTTCATTATTTTATAAAATTCTGTATTTTCATCAATAGATGCAATTTTAATATATAGTAAAATTATTTTTTTTTCACCTAATTTTTTTTTTGCAAAATCATATAATAAACGTTTTAATACTTTATTTTTAGTTTCAATACAAATATGAATACATGTTGCTAATAATGTTATTAACTTCATAATATATTATAATATTATTTTAAATATTTCCGTATATCAATTGCTCTGTGCAATTTTCTTTATCTCTTGTAAAAATAACATATTCATTTGAACATGCAGTTATATTCCATGGATATTTACTTAATTCTTTTGCTTTTTCAGGATTTTCCACAATATTATTTGGAGTTCTAAATTCAGTATAATTCCATATTACTTGTTTATCAACAATATTTCCTATCCATTTTATTTTTAATGGATAAAACGAAAAAAAAACAAATAATTCATTTAATTCAACTATATTTTTTTTAATATTCACTTTACCATTTTCAGGTAATTTTATAAATAATTTATGAATAGTATTCCTTCCATTACACATTGCTAGTTTTTCTTCATTATTAACATAATTTCTATGTAAAAATGTATAATTTCCATCATAAAGCAAATTATTATTACGCGTTTCATTCATAAATATATTCCATTGATTTCTATAATCTAAATCTTCAACTATATTACTTAAACTGGAAATCATATATTTATTTTTTTGTAAATTAAATTCATTATTGATTGGTTTATTATTTAAAGTATCAATATTTTCTAATAATTTCATATTATTTACTTGTATTGAAGCCCAAAAATCAACCATTAATGAATAAGTACCGTATCCGATTAATGAATTTATCAAAACATTAAAACAATATCCAATTTTAATATGAATTAAAAATAATATTACTAAGTAAATATTCATTGTAATATAAATGATAATGAATATTTAAATATGTTTATTTATCTTGATAATAAATTGTAGTAGGCATAAAATAAAACAAAGAAATACCGACCAATAACCATACAATAAAACTGGTAATTATTTCTACTCTATAAGGCATAATTCTTAATGGATGAATAATATTATAATATAATACTGGAATTACTGTAGCAATGGACATAATTAAAATACTTCTTGCATATGAATACAATTTATGCTCTTTTACAAAAAATAAAGAAACTAATTCCAAAGGAATAGTAACTAAAATACCAGCTAATAATGGATTACTGTTATTTGCCAAATAAGTTGAGCCTGATAAGATAATGCCACCAATTATAAATCTATAAATTAATGTACTAAATAATTTAGCTTCCATAATATAGGTATATATTATAAATATAAATTCTCGATATTATGTATGGAATCAAGTAAATCTTCACCAAAAAGACTAAATGGATTATTTTCAAATGCTTTATCTAAATTATCTACTATTACTAGAAAACGTGGATTAAATCGTGAATCATTTGCATACGAAAATGCTGAAAAGAATATTATTATTATGAAAAAAGATATTACAAGTCATAAAGATTTGATCGGGAAACGGTCATTTGGACCAGCAATTATTCGAAAATTAGGAGAATTAGAAGAAACTGGTACTATTCAATATATAGAAGATGCCAAAACTGATCCTGTGTTGACCCTTACAAATGTTCATGGTATTGGTAGTGTAAAAGCAAAAGAACTAATAACTAAAAATATTACAACAATCGACGATTTAAAAGAACATTCAAATGAATTGACTATACCTCAAAATATGGCATTAAAATATTATGATGAAATCCAAAAAAGAATACCAAGAGAAATAATTGAAAAATATGAAAATAAATTAAATTCAGTTTTAAGTTCCATAGATGAAAAAGCTGAATTAGAAATTGCAGGAAGTTATCGAAGAAATTTAAAAACATCTGGAGACATTGATATTATAGTTACACATTCTGATAATACTCAATTTATTTTTTCTAAATTTTTAAACATTTTAAAAGATGAAAATATTATAACTGGATTTTTAAGTCGGGGAAATATTAAAAGTTTAACAATTACACAAATTGAAGACGATATTCATAGAAGAACCGATTTTATTTATAGTCCTCCAGATGAATATCCATTTGCACTATTGTATTTTACAGGTAGCAAAAATTTTAACACAGTTATGCGAAATCATGCATTAAAAATGGGATATTCAATGAATGAACATGGATTATATCGAATGATAAATGGAAAAAAAGAAACAAGTAAAATAGAAAGAATTTTTAAGTCTGAAAGCGAAATATTTTCTTTTTTAAATCTTGAATACAAAGAGCCAGAAGAAAGAACTGATGGAAATTCCGTAGTATTAATTAAAAATGAAACCACAGAAAAACCAACATTAACTTCTATAATGGATAAAATGACGAATAACATATCATGCAAAGAAGAAAATTCTAAAAAATGTGGACCTATATCTGCACCATCAAATTCAAAATTTTACACTCCAAGTTCAGTTATTGAAACTAAAACAGATTTACCTTATGTTCAACCTTCTGTATCTAGTCTTTCCAATAAAAGTATATTAAAACAAATTACAGAAAAATTGAATAAAAATAAATCAATAATTCCTATTAAAGAAGAAGAAATGTCTGAAATAAAAGATAAAAAACGCACATATAAGCAATTGATGTCTCTAATTGAAAAAGATGAATACAATGCTATTGAACAGTTTACTGAAGATGAATTAGCACTTTTGGTAAAAAAACTTAATGAATCTTACTATAATAAAGAACCAGCAATAGATGATGTTAAATATGATGTAATTAAAAATAAATTAATGGAAATAAATTCTGATAATAAAGTTTTAAGTGAAATTGGTGCTCCTGTTAATAAACAAAAAGCAAAATTACCTTATTTTATGGCATCTATGGATAAAATTAAACCAGATACAAAAGCCTTGGAAAAATGGATGGAAAAATACGAGGGAGATTATGTTATTTCTGCAAAATTAGATGGTGTAAGTGGATTATATACAACAATGGGTGATGAACCAAAATTATATACACGAGGAAACGGAGAAATTGGACAAGATGTATCATATTTAATACCTTATTTTAAACTTCCATCTGAAAAAGGAATCACGTTGCGTGGAGAATTTATAATTCAAAAAGAATTGTTTGAAAATAATTATGCAAAAGATTCATCAAATGCAAGAAATTTTGTTGCTGGAGTAATAAATGCAAAAAGAGTCAGTAAAAAGAAATATGAAGACTTAGATTTTGTTGCATATGAAGTAATAGAACCCAAATTAAAACCAAGTGAACAAATGAAAAAATTGTTGAATTTACACGTGGATACTGTATTAAATGAAGAAAGAGACAATTTAACAAATGATGATTTATCTGATATCTTATTAAAATGGAGAGATGTGTATAAATATGATATTGATGGAATTATTGTTATACATGATGAAATATATGAAAGAGAAAATAAAAATCCAGAACACGCTTTTGCATTTAAAATGGTAATTTCAGATCAAGTTGCAGAAGCAACAGTGCTAGATGTTTTATGGGAAGCCAGTAAAGATGGATATTTGAAACCACGTATTCGTATTGAACCAATAACATTAGGAGGAGTTAAAATTGAATATGCTACCGCGTTTAATGCTGCTTTTGTAGAAAAACATAAATTAGGCTTTGGTGCAATTGTAAAATTAGTGCGAAGTGGTGATGTTATACCGCATATATTGGATGTAGTAACACCGTCTTCCGAAGCTAAATTTCCAAATGAAAACTATAGTTGGAATGAGAATCATATTGATATTATATTGGATAATAAAGAAAATAATATAACAGTCCGTAAGAAAAATATTGAATATTTCTTTTCAACAGTACTAAAAGTTGATAATATGGGACCAGGAATTGTGAAAAAACTAGCAGAAAGTGAATATAATACAATAGCCAAAATTTTAGAAATGACTATTTCCGATTTTAAAACATTAGATGGAATACAGGAAAAGACTGCATCTAAAATTTACAATGGCATTGAAAGTAAGATTGAAAGCGCTTCATTGGTTACTATTATGGCGGCTTCCAATATTTTTGGACACAGTATTGGAGAAAAGAAAATAAAGTTAATATTACAAAATTATTCCAATGTTCTTTTAGATGAAATAGATAATGAATCAAAAATAGAAAAGATAAAAACAATTAAAGGAATGGGAGAAAAAACACCAAAATATTTTGTAGAAAATATACCAAAATTTTTAGAATTTCTAAAAGAAACAAAGCTTTCCTACAAATTGGAAGATAACAAAATAACAAAAACGGATAAACTAAGTAATATTACATTAAAGACTGACCACGAATTGTATGAAAAAAATATTGTTTTTACGGGATTTCGTGATAAGAAATTAATGGATAAACTAGAAAATGAATATCAAGTGAATCTAACAACAACTATTAATAAAAATACTTATTTAGTTATCGCAAAAGACCCAGAATCAACGGGTTCTAAAATATTAAAAGCTAAAACACTCAATATACCAGTATTCAACAAGGAAGAATTTGAAGCAAAATATCCAGACCTTTAATATTAATAAAAAAAATGTTTATTAATATTAAATTGTTAGAGAATTTATCAAATATAACAAACTTTTTAAAGATTTTTCTTTTTGATCAATACTACCAATGTCAAGGTTCATTTCTGTAATATCCATATTAATCATATTTGGATTTTTTATTAAATTTGATAATATTTTTTCCATAGGAGATAAATAAATTCCATTTTTTACTGGTGTTCCTGTTGAAAATATAACACTAGGATCCATTGAATCTACATCAAATGATAAATGAAAACTATCATTATTAATAAATTGATTTATTTTTAAAAGAGCGTGTTCTGTATTATTATTTATTTCATCAGAAAATATACATTTTATGTTTGTATTTTCAATTACTTTTTTTTCGAAATTATCAATATCTCGCAATCCAATATACATTATGTTATTAAAATTTAAATTATTTTTAATAAAACTAAAATAGGGATCGTAATCTAGTCCAGTCAAAAATCCTAGAGGCATACCATGATAATTATTACTTGTTGAACTATATGTAGTATTAATATCAGGATGTGCATCAATCCATATCATTTTTAAGTTATAATATTTATTTAATGAAAAAGCACCTGTTGCAATCGCCATTGAATGATCACCTCCTATATTAACACGTGTGCCTCTTATTCTTCTATTTACTTTATATAAATTAGCTAAATTTTTATACATATTGTTTTTACTAACTTGAATATTATAAATATTTTTACTGTTTAAATATGGTTTCAGTATTTCTCCTGTTCTCTTAACGCCAGATTTCATTTGTCCTAATGCACAAGGATAAAATATAAAATTCATAATATATAAATTTGTATATTTTATATATTTGTTGTTTTAAATTATTTTTCAATTCTATTTTTCAAAAAACCCAAAAAGGACATTTTTGATTATGTCCTTTTTCAAGATTTCAAAAAAACTTTTAACAAGAAAAAACAAGAAAAGTGATTTTGCTCGAAAATGCTGTAAACTATAAAATTATTTTTTTAGGTTCTTACCATAATTTTTTTAATGTTTTTTACAAAAAACAATTTAGGCATTTTTTTTATTAGGATATTATACTAATAAAAAAATGCCAAAAAATGCCAAAATATTTTTTTGCGATACATGTGACTTTAAATGCAGCAAACAGAGTAATTATAACAAACATTTATTAACACGTAAACATCAAATCCTAACAAATCCTAATAAAAAAATGCCTGACGATAATAAAGAGTATAAATGTATTTGTGGAAAAAAATATAAACATGAATCATCTTTATGTGCCCATAAAAAAATTTGTGATTTTCATGAAAAAAAAACTGAAAATAACAATGAGGGAGAATTAAAGGATGTTATAATGGTTATGATGAATGAAAATAAAGAGCTGCGAAATATGTTAGTTGAACAACAGGAACAAATAAAAAATCAACAAGAGCAATTAATTTCTCAACAAAGTGAATATAATAATCAAATTACGGAAATAATACCAAAGATAGGAAATAATACAAATAACACGTTTAATGTAAATATGTATTTAAACAATGAATGTAAGGATGCAATGAATATAACGGATTTTACAAAAACGATTGAAATATCAATGAATGATTTTATGAAAGTTGGTTCCGATGGTTATGTAAATGGTATAAGTCAAATTATAGTTAATGCTATAAAAGATATGGATGTAACTAAACGCCCATTACATTGCAGCGATGCAAAGCGTGAAGTATTATATGTAAAAGATAATAATGTATGGGAGAAAGATAGTAGTAAAGAAAAACTTGGAAAAGCAATATCTAATGTTGGAAGAAAAGCGTTACAACATTTTCCCGAATGGATGGAAAGTAATCCTCATTGTAATTCATCGGATACAATGGATAATAATGAATATCATTCATTAATACAAAATACTGTAGCTCAGAATACAGATGAAAACAAAAAGAAAATCGCCAAAAATATTATCAAGGAAGTAATAATAGATAAATAATTTGTATAAAAAGAAATACACAATAAATATATGATAAAACCAATATTTAAAATAGTAAATTATAAATTAGATATTGTGGGGTTTTATTTATATGTGGATATGTATTTACATACACCTCCAACATTATTTGATAAAATAAAAATGAATTGTAGATTGCCTGATGAAATTAATGATGAAATTATATCTTATTTACCCAATAATTTTGTCTTAGTATTAAGAGCGGATTTACCAAATACATTTCCAATAAATACATTATATGTTTCATTTGAAAAATTACATAATCTTTTTTTATTTCCAGGGCATGATTTTAAAGAAGAAATCGAATATATAAATCATCAAATAAAAAAATATAATACAAAATATAGTATTGTAGAAAATCATAGTAATATTGATTTTGAATATTTAAGAGCACATAGTGGAGATTACTTAATTAATGAAATTAATAGAATATTTGCTACCTTTAATCGAATACAATGTGTGTTCGTGTAGTTAAATTATTTTTATAATAATTTTGTTCGATTTTCCAATTATAAAATTTTAGTATATCATCAAATGTTACGCTGGATGCATTCTTGTATAAGTTTTTTAATGGATGTTCGTTATCCATATTTTTAAAATAGTAAGTATGAGTTCTAATATTAAGCATATTTGTTATAATTTCATAAAAGCAAATATAAATATTCAATTTTTTAATTATATAAGTAGTATATATAAATGGGAAATCCTTGGATGGATCATGTAAAAGCAGTGAAAAAAGCAAATCCTGGTAAGTCATTAAAAGAAGTTTTAAAGATGGCAGGTAAAACTTATAAAAAACAACCAAAAGCACCTGGAGCTAAAAAATCTAGAAAAACAAGAAAAATGACAAAAAAAGCACGCAAAGGTGCAAGAAAGTCTAGAAAATCTAAAAGAAGAATGAAAGGTGGTAAAGTCCCTCCGGCTGGTTCAAGTATTGATGGTGCAGAAAATTTGAAAAGCGTTTAAATAAATTAATTAAATTTTTGAAATAATCTTTAATTAATATATAAATGGGGTGCAAAATGGCAGATTGTATGAAAGGAGGTTGTCCTTCAGTTGAACACGAACCAACTAGTGGTGATAAATGGCGTTATACATTATATACAACGATTTTATTTTTAATTATTGTATGTCCTTTAACATACAAACTAGTAAATGCAATTTTAGGAGGAATTGTAAGAATCTGTGATAAAAAGGGATGTCCAACTGGAGCAGGAATTATTGTTCATGCTGTAGTTTTTACATTATTGTTACGTTGTTTAATGGACATGAAAATATAAATAAAATTTAATTGTTAGTATTTTATATATTTTAAATGTTATTTAAAAATATATAATTAATAAGAGTAATGCCATCAAAAAATAAATTATTGAAAGCTCAAGAAAAAGAAAAATTAAAAGAAGAAGAAGATAATAAAAAAATACTAGATGATTACTGGTCTCAAGGTACAAATAAAAAAGCAGACAAGAAAGCACAATTAGAAAATGAAAAACAAATGGAAAAAATGCAAAAAGCAAAAGAAAAACAAGAATTATTGAAAGCTGATGAAGAAAGTACTAGTAATATAAAAGTGACAGCTAAAAAAGGGAAGAAAAGTAAAACCGATGATTTTGCGATGTTAAATCAATCATTAGCAAGTGCTCCAAAAACTAAAAAACAAAAAGAGCAAGAAGAAAAAATAAAAGAACAATTGGAACGAAAAAAAATTGAAGAAAAAATAAAACATCAAAAAGAAGAAGAAGAATTAAAAAAAGAAGAAGAAAGAAAACTAGCAAGTCTTAAAAACATAAATATAGATCATCAGGATGAATTAATGAATAAAGTAGAAAATAAATTAAATTATGAAATAGAAATATCTGGAATTGATGATGCAATTAATGTATTAGATAATAAGAAATCTACATGTACGTTTAATGAATTTCATAAAAATAAATTAGAAAATTTAAAAAATTTATTTCCAGGACTTAGATTATCACAATACAATGAGAAAATACAACAATTATGGAAGAAAAGTCCAGAAAATCCAAAAAATCTATCAAATTAGTAATTATACTACTTTTTTTATAATTATAATACTTAAATTTAAATTATTATTATTAAAAAATTTAAATATAATAATTCATTTTATATATATGATATTACCTATTCTGGCATTTTTAACCTATTTTTTATTACTAAAATATTTGAAATTACCAATACATCTAAATATAGAAAGCAGAAATAAGACTGACTATTATATTGATTATTGTGATGAACCTATATGTTTTCGTGGATAATTTATACTCTTATCATTGTAATAAAACAACAAGTAAATAAAAGAGCTAGTGATGCAGTTTCAGATGAAAACATAATTATTTCAGAAGCTAACAATTTTTGAATACTGCAATCATCAAAGCTGTTATATACTATTATATAAGGTATTACGGTACCTAATAACAAAGATGCTACTAAAAATGGTATAACTATATTAGAAATTTTTGGATTTACAATGCCATTTTTAATTAAATATCCATATCCAAATATAATTACAGGTATAATATTAGCTAAATTATTTTCTCTTTTCATGTTACTTATTATTTTTTCTTTTTCTTTATCTTTATCAACCTCTTCATCATATTGCATTTCAATTATACCATGATATACTATACATATTATAGGAAATAAAATTAATAAAGTTATTCCAGTAAATTTTAAAGGTTTTATAAGCCTAGACTTAAAAACATATAATATAATAAACCACATAAAAATACAAATAAATGATGTATTAAATATAATACTATTTCTATCCATTATATATATAACTAGCAAAAATTATATATAACTAAAAACTAAGTTTTTTAATTGTTTTTCTAACTCGATAATTATTTTTTTTTTTAAAGGATGGAGATTTTTTACATGTAAATTGGTTAAATGCAAGTTTTTTACGTGTAATAACGGAATTACGACAAATACCTATACCACGTCTTTCTTTGCGTGTTTTTCTATATTTTTCTACTTTTTTGATACATCCACATAATTTTACAGCAAGAATTTTTTCAGCTTTACTTCTAATTTCTTTTGTTTTTTTTGGAACTGACTTATTGTAATATTTTAAAATTTTTTTATAGTCATTATTATGTAATAAATATTTTTTTACCATATATATATATATATATGAAATATATAATATTATTTATAATAATTTTGCTAATACTTTATTATTTATATATAAATTTATACAAAGTTAAAAATAAAAACTGTTTACATTTTTTTACATCAAAAAAAATGAAAAAAGAATATAATAAATATAATATAAATTATAGATATATTGATAATGATTTTGAAATATCTAAAAATAATAAATCATATAAATTATGTCAAATTAACCCAGACGAAAGTATAAAATTAACATTAAATAAATATAAAACAAATAATGTATTGAGCAAGAACAATATAAATGTATGTAATTATTGTTTATGGAATAATAAAAATAATAATGAAGAAAATTTAAGAAATATTAATAATAAATTAAAATTTCCTGTTGTAATAAAATATATATATGGACAAAAAGGTGAAGATGTATTTCCTAATATTTATACAAATGATGAAATTATTTGTAAAACCGAATTTTTAAAAAATAAAAATAAAAATTATATTATTATCGAACAACAAGAATTTGGTGATAAATATAGAATATTTATCTCATTTGATAAAATAATTTATATTCAAAAACATAATATTCCACAAATCATAGGTGACGGTAAATCAACAATATATGAATTAATAAAAAACTATCCATCTATAGATTTACAAAAACAATATAACTTCAAATTACATTCAATTAAAAATATAGATAAAAATTTAATTAAAAGTCAAGGATATAACTTACATGAAATATTAGATAAAAGTAAAAAATTGTATGCTACATCTGTTATAAATTATCATAATGGTTCAATAATTGAAGATATAGATATAAATACTGTTCATCAATCAAATATTATTATGTTTAAAAATATAAATAAAATTGTAGATTTAAATATTTCTGGAATAGATTTTATAACCAATGATATAACAATTCCTAATAACGGTAAAGTTATAGAAGTAAATGCAGGTCCTGGATATGACCTAATAAAACACAAAGAAATAATTAATAAAAAATTAATAGATAGTTTATTTAATAATTAATTTGTTAATATATTAATTATTAAGTTTGTTTTTTTATATCATAGTTTACTTCGTGTTTTACTTTAGTCACAAAATTACTAGTATAAAAAATAGCGAGTTGTCCTAAAACAGTAGTAAAAAATAAGAAGCAAGCAGCACTAAAAGCCAATTGTTTATCAAAATCACTGCATTTCTTTTTAGAAAATGGATTAAAATTAAAAATAAGTAATATACAAATATATATTTTTATAATTTCTAATAATACAGGATGATATGTAGGAGCTAAATAAGATATTCCCAAAAATGAAACAATATATAAAAAATAAGACAAGTAAATTAAATAAGTAAATGTATTTTGTTTTAAGTCTTTCATATTAATATAACTCAATATTATTTTCTAACGAAATATCTTGTTTTTTTTTATTATATACATCAAGTGTTCTTGCACTAGAATCATATGAATCTACGTATTTTGGCATCCAGTAATATTTTAATATATTTTCACGACCAGGATAATAAGTATGAAATAACATGTAATAATATTGTTGTTCTAACGTAATAGGTTGACCATTTGTCTCTACGTGTTCTGGTATACGAATTGTTTCTAAATCATCAATTAAATCCATGGATTCTTGAATAATTTGATACCACGAACGCGTTTGTTTACTTACTCCATCGCTAAATGCTTCCTTTTTACGCCATAAGATTTCATCGGGTAAAATATTTTTGACATCGCCATTTTGAAATGATAATGAGTAACTAAAAGATTTTCTAACTAAGTATTTTTCAATATTATTGTTTAAATTATGATTTCGTTCTTCAATTGGAAGTTGTAAATAAAAGCGTACCCACTCCTTATCTAATAATGGTGTTCTTGCTTCAAGTCCCCATGATGAAATAGATTTATCAGAACGCAATACATCATAATTATGTATATTTTCCAATAAACGTTTACATTCATTGTCAAATTCTTTACTGCTTGGACATGCATGAAAATACATATATCCTCCCATTAGTTCATCTGCACCATCACCATTAAAAATAACTTTGGCATTACTATGTTCTGAAATATACTTTGAAACTAAATAATTTCCCACACTTGCACGAATAGTAGTTGTATCAAATGATTCTACAGCTTTTATTACATTTTGAATAGCATTCAAAAATGTTAATTCATCTAATACAATTGAAGTATGGTTAGTACCAATATAATCTGCAGCTTTTTGCGCATAATATAAGTCTTCTGAACCCTCTAGTCCAATACTATAAGTTTCAACTTTTTTTCCTGGATATAAATAACTTATTTCACGTTGAACAAGAGCACAAATTAATGAACTATCTAGTCCCCCGGATAATAGACATGCTATGGGTCTATCAGTAGTCAATACTCTTTTTTTAACACTACTAATTAGTTTTTCTCTAATTGAAGAATACATTTCTTCTTTATTTGACCATATAGAAGAATAATTAATAGAATTTACATCATAATACAATTCATTTTTAAATACTGAAATCCATTTATCTTTTTCATATGTATAACAAGAATAAGTTCCAGGCTTAAAATGTTCAATTTTGCTATCTTTACTAAAACAGTCATTTAATACTTTTATTTCAGAGGCAAATGCAATCATATTTTTATCATATCCAAAATATACGGGTCTTACACCAAAAGGGTCTCTACCAACATAAATATTATTTAGTTTTTCATCAAATAATACAAATGCAAATACACCATCTAACTTTGTGATAGCATCGTGTATTCCAAATTTATTACATAAATGAATTATTATTTCACAGTCTGAATTTGTCTTAGGAGTAAATCCATGCAATTTATAAAGTTCTTTATAATTGTAAATTTCACCATTACAAATTAGAGTATATTGTTCTATTTGTATAGGTTGATTTGATATATCATCTAGTCCATTAATTGCTAGTCGATGGAATCCAAATAATAAGTTATCATTTATTAATTTTAAACACGAATTTTCTGGTCCACGCATATAGCCTTTTTCAAAAGATTTATTAAATTTTAAATAATCAATACTATCTTTAGCAATTTTAGTATTGCTTAGTATAGAAAATATACCACACATATACCTTAAAATATAAATTACTCTTTAGATATATTTTAAAAATTAAATATTTTATAACAATATATTATAAATGGAAAAAATGATGGATACATTATTCGGTGCATTTCCAAAAGAGTATTGTTTATATTTTTATTTTTTGGAAATATTTGCATTTATTGCATTAATATTAACTTTAATTACAGTAGTTACATCTTTCAAATCATTCAAAAATAAAGGAGTATTATTTGTTATTTTATTACAACCTTTGATATTATATTTTGAAAGTAGATTATTATATTCTATGTGTGTAGGTAGTTTAACACCATCTGGGCCATCTCCAAATATGATGGTTTAAATTAATATATATTAAATAAAATATTAATTTTATTATATATTATATAAGTAAGAATGTCAAAAATGTATGGAGTAGTAGATAAATTATATGTTCATAATGATAGTCGTGTTGAAGAACTAAATAACAGAATTTCTGATAGAAATATTTCAATTCGTCCTGTGAGCTCATTATTAAGTGTAAGAGCAACACCTACAAAATATGAGAAAATGCCAATAGTGAATATGCGTTCAAAAGCAAACGTACAATGTCCTCATGTATTACCATACGATATAAATAAACAATTTTTTCCTGGTAATACTAAGTCTCCTTATGAAGGATATAATGTTAATACAGAAACTATATTAAGAAATCAAACATTTGCATTACAAAAATGTGAACAAAGTGCTTATGTTCCATCATCAACCAGTGATTTGTATGCAAAAACTGTTCCACAAAAATTATATACAGGAACATATCGTTCTATGTTTCATAAACCTGATTTACAACCAAAAGACGTAAATCCTGAAAATTTAGGAGAGTTCTTTTTTAATAATCATACACGTGAACAAAGAATAGATTATGGTGATATGATGAAAATGAAAAACATGAATAAAGAAAATTAAAGTCCTTCATATTCTTTTTGCCATTTATTGTATAAAAATATAGGTCTATCTGCAATATAATTTGATATATATTTTTTACCATTTTTTTGTACATGATTATCTTGTGCTATTATTTGTTCAACATCTTGTGCAAATATTTTATTTCCTACTAATTTGATAAATGGTTTTGATAATAAATAAGAAAGTCTAGACGCCAATTTTTTAATACCTTTCTTTTTTGGTAATAATAAATTAGAAATAAATCGTGTTTTACCTTTATGTATAGGAATAATACACGCAAAAATAGTTACGCCATCTATTTCAAATAATAATGAATATGGAGCAATAAAAGTATAAGTTGCACGCTTAGTTGCTTGTATAGAAAATCCCTTTTTATCATAAAAAAATAACATAACTTCGTCTTCACCTACTACATGTAATTCATTATATCTACTAATTGGTGGTGGTGTACCGTCATGCACATGATTAAAATGTAATGAGTCCATTGTATTTTCCATATATAAATCATGTGAACCATCGACATCAGCTACCATCCACTCTGTAAACATATAACTTTGAAATATATTATCTATTATAAATTTATTTTCGCAAGTATCATTTGTGTTTAACCATAATAAATTTTGTTTTTCAAATATATCATAATCTTCAATTTTTAAATCCAATGTTTTATCTGTTGATGGAAAATAAGTACATTTTCCACAATTGTTATATTCCCACCCATGATATCCACATTTTATATTACCTTCTTTACTAATTATTCCTTTGGATAAAGAAGCTTGACGATGTAAACACATATCGTCTAACGCATTCCATTTTTTATCATGTTTATTCCACCATACAACCAATTCTTTATTCAAGATTTCTACTTTATGAGGTTTATTTTTATTTAGTACCTTGCTAATTGGTATATGTAACCCATAACTAAAGTTTAATAAGAGTAATAATATTATTAACATTAATAAATTTAACATATTAATTTTAAATAGTTTCATTAATTATATGGAAGTATTTTGTAAATTACCAAATGAAATGAAAAATTGTATTATTTCTTTTTTAGATAAAAAATGTTTTCGTTGTAATAAACCAATATTGTATTTGAAAAAAGATAAATATTATCATTTTTATCCACCATTTTTAAATGCAGATGAAAATTTTGAAGGATTTGTTGTATGTCCTCTTTGTTTATTTAGTCTACAAATGGTATCACGTTTTACAAACAAAGGTATGATTTCTTATAGTTAACATATTAATGAAACTATATAAACAATATATACGTATTTTAATTACATGAAACTAGAAGAGGTAACATACAAAGATACTATTGTATTTAAACCACAAATTACAGATGGAAAAGTAATTAAAGTATATGACGGAGATACAATCACTATTGCAACTACATTACCATATGAAGGTAGTCCCTTTTTTCGTTTTTCAGTTCGTTTGCGAGGAATTGATTGTCCTGAAATACGGTCTAAAAATGAAAATGAAAAGAAATGTGCAAAAATGGCCAAAGAGCTGTTATTAGATCATATATATCATAAAATAGTGACATTAGAAAATGTAGATTATGATAAATATGGTAGAGTATTAGCAGATGTATTTTTAGATGGAAAAAATATAACACATGAATTGATTAATAAAAGACTTGCAGTTAGTTATGATGGAGGTACAAAGCATAGTCCCGATGATTGGTTAAAGTATTATCAAGGTTGACTATTATGTTGTTTTAGATGCTGGGTCTAATGATAATGGACTACCTGTTAATTTTTTAGCTAAATTTTGAATATTATCTAAATTCATATTTTTCAATAAATCTTTATATTGACTAATCATTGGAGCCATACCTTGCATATTTTGAACTAATTTATTTTGTTTTTCAATTAATTTTGTTGTATCATTAGTTAATTTTTTCATATTGTCTCCTCCTAAAATGTTATCTAAATTATCATACGCGCGTTCAATTGTTGTACCATAATCAATACGGCTTTTCACCTCTTCTGCATCGTCTTTAACTGGAGCAGCTGTTTTTGCTATTACATTTTTTCCTTGATTTTGAAATCCAGATTTTTTCTTTTTTGTATCTTTCTTTTTTGTTTGACTAGTTGCAAACGCTTCAGCATCTTTTGTTGCTACATTTTTTGTTTGTTTTTCATCTTTTGCTTCAAATCCTTCTTTTGTATATTTTCTTTTTTGGACAATAACAACATATAAGTTTGTTGCTAAAAGACAAGCTAATAAAACAACAATCATATTTTTAGAGAATTGAAAGGAAATTATTCCGACTGCAAGAAACATAACTACTGCATTAAAATTATCTAATAACATATAACCTAATAAATTCATTAATGCTAAAAAAGAAATAATATATAAAACTGTTTTATTTTTTAAGAATCCTTTTCCACTTTTGGATGAAAATGATTTTTTTAAAGAATTTGAAAATGATTTTGTTCTTGCCATATAACGTATAATGATATTTTAATTTATAAATAAATAATATCTATATATTTATAAATTTTTAATTAGCTCTTCTTTTTGTACGTCTTCTTCTAAGTTTTTTTCTTCTTGATTTTATTTTTTTTATCATATTTGGTGATGAATGAGTATTTTTCTTTGTAAATTTAAAATAATTTTTTTTCGTGGATTGTTTCATATTTTTTGTTGGAAATCTTTTATGAACAGTAGATAAATAACCACCTTTCATTTTGCTAGTATATTCACTTAAATTTAACAAGTTTTTTTTCAATTCGTCTCTTATATTTAATAATGCTTGAGCAAATGAGGGAAAACCTTTTTTTAAATTTTTAGTTAGTAATTTACTACTTGTAAATGTTTCAATAGTATCAGTTATTGTCTTATTTACTACACCTTTTAATCTGTCATCAATAGAATTATTTTTATTATATGCATCAACACCTACAAATAAGTTTAAAAAATTATTATCAATATCTCCATCATAATAAGATTTTAAATATTTTTTTATATTGTCCATATTGGAGTTTATGTAATCACGATATTTTTGATTAGTACCAGTTATCGTAACTGCAGTAAATTTTACTTCATTCTTGTTTCCATTAATAGTATTTTGTAAATCTACTATACTTTTACTAATTGCATCTTTACCTTCCTTTGCAAATGAATCATTTTTTGAAAATCCGTCTACTAAGGAATCAATTTGTTTTAATTTTTCATCCGATTTTTTATTTGAACCTAGAATATCATTTATTTTTTTTATTAACTCATTAACTTCACCAGATTTACCTTTAAAAAAATCATTTGTAGTGGTTTCAATATTTTTTATTTTATCAATAATATCAGTGCTTGAAAGTCCTAAGTTACTAGTTACATTACTTAAATCCATATTTTAATATATATTAACGATATTTTAATTTATTACTACGCTTGCCATATTTTTTTTTGTTCTTTTTTGTTTTCCTAAACTTTCTTTTTCTTATTTTTTTACCACCTGCTAATGTTGAATTAGTTGAATTATTTAATTCATCGATGCTTGTTGTTAATTGACTAAGAGAATTATCGAGTCCACTTTTCCCAGTTGATAAAGTAGAATTAAATTCTTCTAATTTTTTATTAATTTCACTAATAATTTCTTCCACTCCGTCGTTATCTATTTTTTCTTCTAATTCTTTTCTTAATTCTTCAATTGTTTTTTTTAAATCTTCAGACTCACTTTTTAAACTTTGAATAAATCGAATAGCATCTTGTATAGGATTAATAAATCCACTAACTTTTAATTTTGCATCATTCAAGAAATTATTATTATCATTATTCATTTGACTCACTCTTGTATTAATAGCACTTAAATTTTGTTTTAATGTATCTATATTTAAATTATTATTGTCACTCATAATATATGTATTTATTTTATACTTCCATCAATAGATGTAATTTTTTTTATTTTACTATTAATAGTATCCATTTCTCTCAATATTTCTTTTTGCTCTCTACGTGTATTTTCTAAATTTGTTTTACTTAATGTTCCACTTTCCAACATTGTATCTAAATATTTCAAAATTGAATTATAACTTTCTAGTTGTTTTTTATTGGTATGCACTTCTCCTTCATAATGATTTTTATAAATATTATAAATAGGTTTATAAATTTTATAATGTGTTCCGTCTTTACAAGTATTGTCACTACTTTTTTTCATATCACTAAAATGTTCTAATTTTTTTTCTTCATTTTCCTCAATCTCTCTTTTTAAACGCATATTACTTAAATCTCTCTTATATAAATCAAAATTATTAAAATGTTTGTTATATTTTGGCTGTGTTTTCATGTTAAACTTACTCATATATATAGGAAAGAAATGTAAAAATACAAATAAGCGAAAAATATATAAAATCTAAATTATATATTATTTAGGATGTCTAAAACTGTGCAAGAACCCTTACTACAAGAAGACGAAAACCGTTATGTTATGTTTCCAATCCAAGACCATACTGTGTGGGAAATGTATAAAAAACAAGTAGATTGCTTTTGGCGAGCTGAAGAAGTAGATTTATCGAAAGATTATTTACACTGGGACATGCTATCAGCAGACGAGAAACACTTTATATCTATGATTTTAGCATTTTTTGCAGCAAGCGATGGAATTGTATTAGAAAATCTAGGTTCCCGTTTCATGTCTGAAGTGCAATTATCGGAAGCAAGAGCATTTTATGGTTTCCAGATAGCAATGGAAAATATCCATTCACAAATGTATAGTTTGTTAATTGAAACATACATACAAGATAAAGAGGAAAAAAATAACCTATTTAATGCTCTCAATAATTATCCATGTATAAGAAAGAAAGCAGACTGGGCTATAAAATGGATAAATGATAATAGAAGTGGCTTCGCAACAAGACTTGTAGCATTTGCGTGCGTTGAAGGCATATTTTTTTCAGGTGCATTTTGCAGTATATTTTGGTTGAAAAAACGAGGATTATTACCCGGTCTTACATTTTCAAACGAATTAATTTCACGTGATGAAGCATTGCATACTGAATTTGCTATTTTATTGTATAAAAAATTGTTGAGAAAAGTACCAAAAAACAAGGTATATGATATAATAAAAGAAGCAGTGGATATTGAGAAAGAATTTATTACTGAAGCATTACCATGTAGACTTATTGGAATGAATGCAGTACTCATGTCACAATATATAGAATTTATAGCAGATAGGTTAGTTGTACAATTGGGATATGATAAAATATATAATACTAGCAATCCATTTAGTTTTATGGAATTAATATCGGTTGAATCAAAAACTAACTTTTTTGAAAAACGTGTTTCTGAATATGCTTTAGCAGATAAAACGAAAGAAGAAGAAACAATATTTGATATGAACTGTGAATTTTAATTATATTTAAAAAAAACTTGAATTAAATATAATTTTTCTTAAAGACCTGCAGCCATTGTAGCAGGTTTATGGAATAATTGGTAAAATTTGAATGATACACATTTAGGAGGTTGAATTGTTTGAGGTCTACCTTGTTTGTATGAACGATTTCCCATATTTAATCTATTATACCAACGATTAGGTGTGTCACTTTTTTCTGGACCACCACAACGTTTAGAAACGTTATTAACTAATTTATAGCTTCTGATGCCTTTTACTGTTCTTACTGCCATTATATAAATAATAGATAGAAAAAATTTTTAATTAATAATATCTTAATTGATTTCCTAAATTAAACATGTCCATATTTTTTAAGAATCACATTTGGAACAATTTTATCGCGAATATTATACATTTTTTTATAACATTTATTAATTGTTACTTCACTAATTTCAGTAATATCATGTATATTTTTTTTTGTGATGTTTGTATTCGTAATATTTGAAACAAAATATACTATACCTGCTGCAATAGAATGTGGAGTATTTTCAGGAATATAATTATTTTGCTCTATTTTCAATGCAATAAATTCACATAATTTAATTAATTCTTTTGTCATATTAAGTTTACTACAAAATCTATTTATAAATGTACGTGGATTTGTTTCGGAAAATGAAGTTTTTTCATTTCCTTCTAAATCTTTCTCCAAAGTATTAATTATCGAAGTAGCATTTTTACAACCCTTTGTTGCACTAGTGTTATCGAGATGAAACATTTGTGCAATTTCTTTAGCTGTTCTTGGATTGTTATTTATGCGACATGAAATATAAATAGATGCTGCAATAATTCCATCTCTATTTAATCCCCTAAATGTTCGTTGGTCAGATATTTTTTTATGATAAATCATAGCATCATCAATTATATATTTTGATATTCCACTTTTTTGTGCCATATTTGTAATTCTTTGAAATTCATCGTAATGTGATTTTTCCTTATATGGCATAGATTGCCACTCAGTATATCTTTTAATTTTTCTCATTTCATATGATGAACCACCGCTACATAATACTTTACAACCATAAGATGATTCTTTTAATAAGGGATTTATAGGCATACCGCATCTAGTAGGATCAGCTGATTGACTATCATCCGCTCCATAAAATCGCCATTCAGCAGAAGAATCTAACATGTCGGTGTAAATAATACTACATTTAGGATTAGTACATGATAGAAACCCTTCATCAGTAAATATTAGTGAATTTTTACAGAGGTCGCAATACTCTCTTTCTCCTGATGTTCTATATACACACTCTATTGAGGAAGTTTTTTTAGGTTTAATTTCACTTTCAAAAATATTCCATAAATGACTATTGTCATTCGTCTTTTTATTTTTTTTTGTCTTCGAAGCGTCTGATTGTTTTTTAATGGTTCCTACTTCCATATTCTTAATTGTAGAGAAATTTTATTAGTTATTCAATTTTATTTAATATTCTTTTTTAAATATATATATAATGGGAAATAGTTCATCAAAATCAACCAGCAATTATTCTGATGTTATTAAACTAGTTGAAGATGTAGCAATAAATTATACGACTACATTAAATTTAAAAAATATATCTCTCTTAACTAAATCACCTGAAGAATATAAAAATTCATGCGATGATTTAATATTTGTATCATCACAGTTATTACAAGAAAATTTAAAACCAGTTCATATAGAATTACTACAAGAGAGAATAAAAGGAAATATTAATCCAAGAAACCATAAATTAGTATCTTTATCCAAAGATGGTATTGATAATTCAAAAATATTAACACCCGAAGCTAGAGAGATTGCCTGTAATTCAATTGTTACTTTTTACACTAAAATAGCTCATTTATATGCAGCAATTGTTAGAGTATTAAATCCATCTATTACGTATTATGATGGAAATGTAAAAAAAACAGAGGATTTATTAGATTCAATTAAAAAAGAATTACCAAGAGAAATTGAAATAATAGATGAAAAAATTAGTTTATGTAGTAAAAGAATTTCATTTTTAGGTAGTACAATTGGAGAGAATAATTATTCTAAATTAGATAATATATTTTCAACCGGAAAACAATTTTCATTAAATAATAAGATTTGTGCAATTAATTTAAAAAGTAATAATGAAAAAAAAGATACATTGGGAGATGAATTCGGTATTTATGAATTAGAACAATTATATTATGAAAAAGACAAATATGGACGACTTGTAAAACCATCACAAGATAGTCCTAAATATGTAAATTATAAAAATACTTTATTTGATTTATACAAAGTATTTACATTATCAAGTAAAAGTAAAAGGGACGACTTTGATAAAAAAACAGATGAAGAAAAAATACAAGAAGTAGGTAATATAAGATTTGCAGATATTGAATTACGGGATTATGATGATTTATGTAATGAAGATTTTAGTAATTCAATAAGTGAAATAGAATCATCTAATAGTGAAAATATTATAGATGAAAATAAAACATACACTGCTTCTTATAATTCATATGATTACAAAAGTGAACCTGATAGAGAATTTGCTAAAAAATATATTGAAAATTTAAAGGAATTACATGACGAAAATAAGAAACAAACTCAAAAAATATTAGAAATACTAAATGAAATTTTTCAAAAAGATGCATCTAATAAAATTATAATTAATCCAGATTTAGTAGAAGATACTTTAGATAAAACAATAGAAAAATCTAGAGAGATGATTAAAGAATTATATATTAAATGTGAGTTAAAATATTTAGAAGGAATTGAGCAATATAAAAATATTAAAAAACATATTCAATTAATGAGTGGAAATAATAGAACTTTAGCAACAGATTTTAATGAATTGCCAGAAGAATCTTTTCAAAGCGAAAAGTTAGTTGCAAATAATTCAGTCAAAAATTCTACAAATGAAATGGCAAATTAAGCAATATTTATTTTTTATCCTCAATATAAAAAATATTATTTTCTTACATTTATATATAAATGGCATCTGGAGGATTTGCAGGTCACGCTAGCACAAAACCAATGGCAGGAGGACGTAAAAGACGTTCTACTCGTCGTGGTCCACGTAAAGGAAGAAAAACAATGCGCAAAACAAGACGCGTAAGACGTAAAACCACTAAAAGAAGAAGAAAACACTAAATTAATTAAATAATCTTTATAAATTTTATTTATAAATATTATATATATAATGTCAACCTGTCCTTATAAACAAACTGGCGGACGTCGTAAAACACGTTCTAAGCGTACAATGCGCAAAGGAAAAAAATCTATGCGCAAAACTAAGCGTGTAAAACATAGACGAACTAAAAGAAAGCAAAAAGGAGGTCAAAAATTAACTATAGATACGAAGCAAGTAGAAGCATTAATGCAAAAAATGTTAAATTAATTTTATTATAAATAATTAAATGTAATAATATAATTATTTATAAATGATTGTTCTTTAGTAAATCTAAAAATTCGTTTTTATAAATAGTTCCAGTAGGCTCGTATGAAGATGTTGATTTAAAAGGATTATTATTTATTTTTTTCTTATTATCTGTTAATGATTTTTTATTTTCTTCTTCTTTTTTCTTAATAACATTACCATATCCATCTATAGCAACTCCTGTTTTATTTTTAATTTCATTACGTACATAATCAGGAACCCAGTGATTCCATGAAATGAATAATACATTTGGATGAATATAAGTTACAATAAATCCATTTTCTTTTAAATTTGTCATTATATACGCTATACATGATGCTTGTTCATATTTTGGAGCACCAAATATCATTTCTGGCACAACAAACCATACATATTCAATATTTCTATTTTGTCTTGCTGTTAGTTTAATACGATTATGAACTCTAGCTAATACCTTCTTATAAGTATTTAATTTCATTAAATCTGATTCTTTTTTTAAATCATATAGTTCATCCATGTTAATTTGTTCGTTATACTCCTCTGGAGTATCAGATTTGTTGATGTTAAAAATTGTGCTCATATTATAAATTTATAAGATAATTTTTAAAGAATTTAAAAATAAATAAAATATAATAATTAATGACTTATTCATTTCCAAATATTGAACACATTGTGTTATCTGGTGCTGCTCATGGATTTTTTACTTATCTCGGAGTATTTGATGTATTATTTAACCATAAATATATAGAATTAAAAAAAATTAAATCCATTCATGGAACATCTGCCGGATCCATCTTAGCAGTAATATTATTATTAGATATAGAATTAAATATAGTAATTGATTATTTTTTAGAAAGACCATGGCAAGAAGTATTTGTATTTGAAGATAATTTATTAAATATTATTAATGAAAATGGTTTATGGAATATTGAATCAATTAAAAAACTTTTTTCCCCTTTATTCTCTTTGAAAGAGATTACTATGGACATTAGTCTTGAAAATTTTTATAAACTAACAAATACAGAAATATTTATTTATGCAACTGACCTGAAAACATTTGATAAAGTAGTTTTTTCTCATAATAGACATCCAAATATGAAATTAATGGATGCTATATATATGTCATGTAGTTTACCATTTTTATTTATACCTATGTGTTATAATAATAAATATTATATAGATGGTGGATTTTCGGCAAACTATCCTATTGATAGTTTGTTAGAAAATATAGAAAATCCTGATAGTATATTTGGAGTAAAATGTATGGGGGACTGTCTAAAAAATAAAGAACCTGAAAATAATACAAATGAAGAAACAATAAAAAATATTAATTTTTTTGAATTAATACAATGTTTAATTTTTAATCCTATTTTTAAAATTACAACAACCAATTTATTTGAACATAAAATTAAAAATGAGATATATATTTATTCTTGTGGTGGTTTAAATATTGACGTTATTAAAAGTATATCTAATTCGTATGAAGAACGTCTTAAATTAATTGATGGAGGTAGAGAAGAAGCAAATGAATTTTTAAATGAAAAATATATAATTTCGTCGAAAAAAATATAAATTTATCTCATGTTATTTTATATGATTAAATTTTCATCGTATTTTTCAGGAAGAAATTTTATGTTATTAGCCGTGACTATTTTTTTAATATATTTAATTTCAGTTATTTTCAGAAAATATTTATTTCCTAAAATAAATAACACTGGGTTTTCTGCAAATAAAGAATTTTTAAATAAAAATGATGGAAGCGGAAGTTCTAAAACAAGTGCGGAAGGTGAATATACTAGTAATGCAGAAATATTATTTTTCTACGCAGATTGGTGTCCACATTGTAAAACAGCTAAGCCACATTGGGAAAAGTTTAAAGAAGAATATAATGGAAAGGTAGTAAATAAATATAAATTAAATTTAATTGATGTAAATTGTACTAGCGAATTAGGAGAATCAGGAGAACTAATAAAAACATATAATGTGGAAGGATTTCCAACAATTAAAATGAATGCTAATGGAAAAATAATTGAATTTGATGCCAAAGTCACTCGAGAAAATTTGAATTTATTCGTTAAAAAGATGTTGTAAATTATATAAAGACTTAGCTATGTATTTATATAATGTTATTTAGAGATAATAATGGAAAAATAGTTGAAATATCGCGATTAAATTATAACAATGATGAGATTTATTATGAAAAATTACGAAAATTAGTTAAAACTCACACCGCAAAAGAGGACAATAAAAAAACATTCGATATAAAAAATACAAAACAATATGAATCATTATTAAACAAAATAATGTAAACGAATATCATATAGAAGATAATATGTATTTAAAAATGTCCAAAGCAAAATAAATAAAGTATTTATTGTATAAACTTTAAAATGTACATAATTTTGATATTGATTATTATTTTTGAAAGAAATATAATTAATATAAGCAACATTTGCTAGCATGTAGTTTAAAAATAATCTAGATAAAATAATAATCATATATTATAGAAATATTTTAATATTACTATAATATATCTAAAAGATGAAAAATAATAGTCGTAAAAATAGGACACGTAAGAAGTCAAAAAAATACATATTTACAATAGAAAATTATCAGAGTGGAGATGGTATGTTAACAAGTGTATGGGGGCCAAGTTTATGGCATTATTTACACACTATGAGTTTTAATTACCCAATAGAACCTAATAAACAAGAGAAAAAACATTACAGAGATTTTATTATAAAACTGCAATATGTATTACCCTGTAAATATTGTAGACAAAATTTATCACGTAATTTTAAAGCAATGCCATTGAAAATGTGTGATATGGAATCGCGCAGTACATTTTCTAGATATATTTATAATTTACATGAATATATAAATGAAATGCTTGGTAAAAAATCTGGTCTTAGTTATGAAGAAGTTCAAGAAAGATATGAACATTTTAGGGCTCGATGCGGAAAGAAAAATAAAACAATAAAGAAAAAAAGGAAGCATAAAGGCTGTACAGAACCATTACATAAAGTAAAAAGCAAGGGAGTAGTTAAAATTATTCCAGCAAATAAAAAATGTGAATCATTGCAAATAAGTAAAAAATGTACACAAATAAAAGATTTATAAATTTTTACATTTATCTTCAAACTGAATAGCCATTAATTCCATAGGATGTTCGTTTTTAAAATCATTATTTGGAATAAGCACATCATTCATTGTTTTTGCAAACGGAATATAGCTAGCTTTGAATATTTTATTTTTCATATATACATAATTATCTGTATCTGGATTAGCACGGATATTATCAAAATGTGTATTTTTTTTGTAAATCTTATAATTATTATTTTTTATAAAATTTTGAACATCTTCTTTGTATATTTTTTGATAAATATGAACTTTTTCATGTATTAATGTATTGGCTAAGTCATCATATGTACTATTATTTATTTGCTCTTTAGAAAATATAATTACATGTTTTCGTGTATGTGGAATATCGTTTTCATATATTTTATCACATGTTACACCTATTACCCATTTTATATTGATTAATTGTTGAATATTTATTTCGTTATATTTATTATATTTTTGTTTCATCTTTTTTAATTTATCATTGGCTAGATAAATAGAATTAATTAATTTTTGTTGTGTAACTTCGTCTATATTACAATTCATATTTTTAATTTTCTCTTTATATTCTTTAATATTTCTCACATTTCTTACTTCAAAATCTTTTATTTCAAATGTAGAATAGTAATTATCATCATCATCAATTAGTAAATTCTTTAATTGTGTATTTGATAAAATAATAATATGTAAATAACTATAATATAACCATAAAGCTACTATTATTATAAACGTTAAAATAAAATATATTTCCATTATTATATATTTTTAAAAAATAATTAAACATATATAAAATAATTAAATAAATGATAGAAGAAAAATTACTTTCAAAAAAACCTATAAAAATAATTATGAGTCGTACTGACGATATAAAAGTAAGAGGGAGAAATCATGAAGTTCACGATTATAACGGTAAAATTGTAAAATTAGAAAATGCATCAATATGGACTAATTTTGATGGAGATTACGTAGAACCACGTAGTTATATAAAAAATAACAATTGTATTATTAGTTGATTATACAATTTATGTTCCAAATGTACTAAAATCACTTAATATTGGCTTAGGTAAGTATCTATCATCTGATTCTCTATATGTTGGTACTTTCTTACAATCGAATGCTGGTTCTGGACAACGTGCACATGGAGGACATGGTGGACATTTTACGTTTACTTCACGTTTATAAGTATTTCCTTGATAGCAAGACTCATTAGTACATGAACCATTTGAACCATC
>CESP01101060.1_pt1 | contig 31249 bp, 28 predicted proteins | sample 531211 | NCBI WGS metagenome assembly CESP01 (sample SAMEA2622074, study PRJEB7988) | marine metagenome | biome: marine biome (ENVO:00000447); feature: surface water layer (ENVO:00002042); material: "saline water (ENVO:00002010), including plankton (ENVO:xxxxxxxx)" | depth 5 m | reverse complement strand
TCAGGGTTGGGTACTAAGTTTTTATTTGAATTAACCCAATTTGCAAACCTTTGTAATCCATCAGGATTTAAACATGGATCAAATAAAATAACACTATTATTCAAAATTTCTAAAGTTTCAGGTTCATTAGATGCTGCTAAATAATATATACCTAATAAAGCTGCATTAGATGCACTTGCCTCATTTCCGTGAACCGAATAACCTTGATATACAATTGCTGGCATAGTTTTAAAATCAGATTTTTTGATTCCATTTGAGATCTCTAGATGATTATTTCTAATCGATGTTAAATTTTTAATATTTTCCTCTGATGAAACTTTTAAAATTAGTAAGGGCCTATTTTCATAGGTTTTCCCCGTTTCTTCAATGATAATTCTTTCTGATGAATTGGCTATAGCATACATATATTGAACTAGTTTATCATGCGTAACATGCCATTCGCCAACCTCATGACCAATTAAATCACTTGGCTTTGGAATGTCTTGATTATAATTGTCTGAGTTAGGTAGATAATAACTTAATTTGACTTCTTGAGAATTCAAACTAAATGATAAGATTAGCACTATGGCTAGTAAAATATAATTTTTCATTATGGTATAACTTTTTTATTAATTTTCAAATTTTTCTTCATTCCTATTATATAATTAAGAACGTCAAAATTCAATTCAATTTCTTCTAAATTTTCTTTAGTTTTTACATATATTTTTTTGGTTGACCTGGGTTTTATTTCGATTAATTTTGAATTATTTTCAAAGGTAAACTCACCGTTGTACAAAAGTTTAATTGGTGCAACAGAACTGTTTGTTAATTCTAAATTTAAAACCTTTGATTTATCTCCAAAAAGATTAAAATAACCTAATGACGAAATTTGAAGATTATTATCAATAACTATTTTGAGATTCTCCTCTAAACCAATAACTAGATCGTGATACCACACAAATGTTTTTCTGTCAAATAATGATTTTTTATATTCTTTAATATTCTGCTTCTCAGAAATTATGAAAGTTATTGGTCGATGAAAACTTTCTCTTTCGTTATTGTAATCCCAGTCAATTAATACATGAACATCACTATTTCCTAGTATTGTTAAATTATTTTCAATAGCTATTTCTAATGCCTCCTCGGAAAATGTAAACATGTTGACAACTTCAATACCGTGTATTAATTTATCTTTAATCAGTTTTTTATGAACTGGATCCAATGTTGCAATACCATCTTTTCTTTGATCTTGCCGCCACATTGGATGATTCCAAAAAACAAAAGCATTTTGTTTTTTTGCCTCATACAAACCATTTGTATATTGAAGATCATCTTTAATATCATAAACAAACTTATTAGCATCTTTGATAAATAAAGCATTCATATGTCCCGGTGGCATGGGTTTGGTAATTTCAGTTCCGGGAATTATTTTTAAAGGAATATCATTATTAAATCCTAGTGCAAGTTGGAATGATCTATTTCTGTCAGGATTTGGTATATCCTTTTGGTGGGGTTGATACTCAATATGGTCAGTAATTGCAATAAGATCTAGGCTGTCTTTTAGGGCTTCCTCTACTCTTACTGTAGGCCATACTAGACCATCAGAAAAAACTGTATGTATGTGTAAGTCTGATGAAGTAAAAAATATGCCATTAGGACTTTCAAAAAATACTTTTTTTTTCTGTGAAAGTATAATAGTTGAATTTAAAATCAGAAAAATTATTACAATTATTTTCATACATGAAATTTAAAAATTTTTTTCAATGTTTCTAATAAAATATACAGCCAGATGAATGATCCATTTTTGCACCGGTAACAGATTTCAAACAATTAATTTTATTTTGTAAACGAAGTTTACCCATAAAAGCAAAAATCAAAGCCTCTTTATAATCTACTATTATTTGATCCGGTATTATTACAGAACACTTTAACTTTCTTTTTATTCGATTGATTAAACAAACATTTTTTGCTCCACCGCCTGTTATTAAAATATTTTTCAAATTATTTTGTTGACTTACGACATTAAAAATTTCATTCGAAATATGCTCAACAATTGTTGCTAAAATATCATAACCTATTCTTTTCAAATCGATATCACTTTTATTATCTAAATAGTCGTCAATTAATTTGTAATTATCTTTCAATAATTTTTCTTTATCCAAAGACTTTGGTCCTTCAATAAAGCTGTAACTAATTGAATTTAAACTTTCTATCAGCTCAGGAATAACTTCCCCCTTTGACGATAATTTACCAGATTCATCAAATTCTTTATCATAAATTTTAGAATACTTATTTAATAAAATATTACATCCGCATATATCGAAAGCTTTAGTATTTCCATTGTAATCAAAAGAAATATTTGCAATTCCTCCCAAATTCAAACATGAATCATAGTTGCCAAATAAATATTTGTCACCAATTGGTACTAAAGGTGCACCTTGTCCATCCAGTAATATATCCTGGCTTCTAAAATCGTTGATGGTTGTTACTTTAGTTAATTCATGTATGATTTTACCATTTCCAATTTGTATGCTGTAAGAGGGTGGTTTATGCTTTACAGTATGTCCATGTGATGAAATAAAATCTAAATTTGAAATATGGTTATCGTTTTTAAATTCCAAGATTTTTTGAGAGATCAACATACCATACTCCAAATCTATTTTTTTTATTTCTAAATCATTTTTTAAATGAATATCACTCAGTTTATTTAACCAAATGGAATTGTATTTATATGTTTTAGAATTTATTATTTTAAAATAACTATCATCCTCTTTTTTAAACTCTACATAACAAATGTCTATCCCGTCAAGAGAAGTTCCGCTCATTATTCCAAGACCGTACAACAAACTCGAAGACATAAAGCTAAAGGTTTGATTCTTTCTTCAGAGAATCAATTATTGCGTTTGGGTTTTTTGATTTAAAAATACAACTTCCTGAAACTAAAATATCTGCGCCCAATCTTGACAATTCTTTTGCATTATTAAGATCAACTCCTCCATCAATTTGTATTAATGTTTTTGATTTTTTAGATTCTATTAAATTTTTTAAGTCTCTTAATCTTAAACTTGTTTCGTTTATAAATTTTTGACCAGAGAATCCAGGAAAAACACCCATTAAACAAACCATGTCAAATTCGTTAATATATGGTTCAAGATGTTTGATTGGTGTGTCAGGATTAATTGCTAAACCAGCTTTAATATTGAGATTTTTTATCTTTTTTAATACTAATTCTACTTCTTTAACTGCTTCCAAGTGGATTGTTATTATAGCAGGATTATATCTAGAAAATTTGTCTATATAATTTTCGGGATTAACAATCATTAAATGTATATCCAAGGGCTTTTTTGCATATTTTTTGAAAATATCAAGTACTGGTGAGCCAAAGGTAATATTAGGAACAAAAACACCATCCATGACATCCAAGTGAAACCAATCGGCTTTGCTCTTATTAATGAGATCAATCTCATCTATTAGTCTTCCAAAGTCAGAAGAAAGCATAGAAGGAGCTATAATTTTCATTAATTCTATCCTAAATATGTCTTAAGTATTTTACTTCTTGAGGTATGCTTAAGTCTTCTAATGGCTTTTTCTTTAATTTGCCTAACTCTTTCTCTAGTTAGATCAAATGTCTCTCCGATTTCTTCTAAGGTCATTGCATGTTGATCACCCAACCCAAAATATAACCTTACTACATCTGCTTCTCTTGGCGTTAATGTTTCCAATGACCTTTCAATTTCAGTTTTCAAAGACTCGTGTAATAATTTTTTGTCAGGGTTAGGGGACTCTCCACTTTTTAAAACATCATAAAGGTTTGAGTCCTCACCTTCAACCAATGGTGCGTCCATTGAAACATGTCTACCAGAATTTTTCATAGACTCTTTCACATCAGATACTGTCATGTCAAGTTCTTTTGCAATTTCTTCAGCAGAAGGCACTCTTTCATTTGCTTGCTCAAGAAAAGCATACATTTTATTGATTTTGTTGATAGAACCAATTTTATTTAAGGGCAATCTTACAATTCTTGATTGTTCAGCTAAAGCTTGTAGAATAGACTGTCTGATCCACCACACTGCGTATGAAATAAATTTAAATCCTCTAGTTTCGTCAAACCTCTTGGCGGCCTTAATTAAACCTAAATTTCCCTCATTAATTAAATCGGGTAGCGTTAAGCCTTGATTTTGATATTGTTTTGCAACTGAAACGACAAATCTTAAATTGGCTTTAGTTAATTTATCCAGCGCAACTTCATCACCAGCCTTTATTCTCTGAGCTAATTCTACCTCCTCTTCAGCGGTGATTAAGTCAACTTTTCCAATTTCTTGTAAATATTTATCAAGAGAAGCTGTTTCTCTGTTTGTTACCTGTTTTGTAATTTTTAATTGTCTCACTATTGTATTTTATAGGTTATACGCTAAAAATCAAAAAAGGTTTCAAAAATTATTATTTTTTTTCTGGTTTTTCAATTAAAACTTTTCTCGACACCTTTTGCTTTTTTGTTCTCGGATCAATTCCCATATATTTAACGTCGATTTTATCTCCAATTTTTAAATAATCTTCAACTTTCTCAACACGTTTCCAATCAATTTCAGACACGTGAAGTAAAACTTCTTTGCTAGGTCTAAATTCAACAACAGCTCCAAAATCTAAAATCTTGATTACCTTAACATTATATGTCTTGCCTAACTCAGGTTTAAAAGTGATATCATCTATTTTTTGAATTACTGAGTCAATCATATTTTGGTCAGTACCCAAAATTTCAATGATTCCTTTTTCGTTTTCTTCTTCAATTACAATTGTTGTACCAGTCTCTTTTTGCATTTCTTGAATTACCTTTCCTCCAGGACCAATTACTGCACCAATATAGCTGCCATCAATTTCTATTTTGACCATCTTTGGTGCATGTTCTTTAACTTCGTCAGATGGTTTCTCAATTGTTTTAGTCATTTCATTCAAAATTTTAAGTCTGCCATCTTTTGCTTGTTCTAATGCTTTTTCAAGAATTTCATAAGAAAGTCCTTTAATTTTGATATCCATTTGACATGCTGTAATTCCATCTTCAGTACCGGTAACTTTGAAGTCCATATCGCCGAGGTGGTCCTCATCACCAAGAATGTCTGAAAGAACTGAATATCTTTTTCCATCTGAAATTAATCCCATAGCAATTCCTGACACAGGTTTACTAATTTTAACTCCTGCATCCATTAGTGCCATAGTACCTGAACAAACTGTTGCCATAGATGATGAACCATTGGATTCCAAAACCTCAGAAACAACTCTAACAGTGTACGGACAATCAGATGGGAAAACTTTTGTAAGTGCTCTTTGAGCCAAATTTCCATGACCAATTTCCCGTCTAGAAGTTCCTCTCAAAGGTCTGGCCTCACCAGTCGAGAAGGGGGGGAAATTATAATGTAAATAAAAATTTTCTTCTCCCTGATGTGTTGGTGAATCAATAATATTAGCATCCCTTGACGTACCTAATGTTACTGTTGCTAGAGCTTGAGTTTCTCCTCTGGTGAATATTGATGAACCGTGAGTTGATGGCAGGTAGTTTACTTCACACCAAATTGGTCTAATGTCGTCTGTTTTCCTACCATCCAATCTAATACCCTCACTCAATACTAATTCTCTAACAGCATCTTTTTCTACTTTTGAAAAATAGCTATTAATTAAATTTCCTTTTTCTTCAATTTCTTCTTCACTGAATGACTCTAAAAGCTTTTCTTTTATAGCTGAGAAATTTTTAGATCTTTCTTTTTTACTAAGGCCTTTTTTTGCAATTTCATAACAATCCTTGTAACATTTTTCATGAATATTTTTCAAAAGATCTTCATCATCCAATCCAGAATCATATTCTCTTGTTTCTCTCTTACCAATTTCATTTACTAATTCAGTTTGGGCTTGGATTTGATTTTTAATTGCTTCATGCCCAAACTTAATTGCATCAGTCATTTCTTCTTCAGAAATTTCATCAAATTCACCCTCAACCATTGAAACTGAATCATGGCTTGCACCAACCATTATATCAATATCAGATTCTTTTAATTGAGCTCTGCTAGGGTTAATAATGAATTCTCCTTCAATTCTACCTACTCTAACCTCAGATATTGGGTATTCAAAAGGAATATCTGAAAGCTGAATAACAGTGGATGCTGCAAGTCCAGCTAATGAGTCAGGCATAACATCTTCATCGTGAGACATCAACTGAATCATAACTTGTGTTTCATAGTGATAATCTTTAGGAAATAATGGTCGCAAAACCCTATCTACGAGTCTCATCGTAAGAATTTCCTCGCTAGAGGGTCTAGCTTCTCTTTTAAAAAAACCACCTGGAAATTTACCAGCTGCGGCAAATTTTTCTCTGTAATCTACAGTAAGTGGAAGAAAATCAACAGGGCTTTTAGTTCTGGATGAAACAATGGTAGCTAAAAGCATAGCATTTCCCATTTGAATTACAGCTGAGCCATCTGCTTGTTTTGCTAATTTTCCAGTTTCAATTGTGATTTGTCTACCATCAGGTAGATTTATTTCTTTCTTATATACTTTGTATTTCATTTGTTTTCATTAATTAATTGTTGTGAGAGTAGAACCAATGAAAACTTGTATTCTTTTATTATTTTCTAAGACTGAGCTTCTTGATAATTGCTCTATATCTTTTTATGTCTTTATTTTTCAAATAATTTAGAAGACTCTTTCGTTTACCAACCATCTTTAATAAAGATCTTTCTGTATTAAAATCTTTTTTATTATTCTTTAAATGTTTGGTTAAGTGATTGATTCTGGTTGTAAAAAGTGCCACTTGCCCTTCTGCTGAACCAGAGTCTTTCTCTGAGCTACCATTCTCTTTGAAAATTTCTTCTTTTACTTTATTAGTTAGGTACATCTTTCAAATTGTGCGGCAAATATAAAATTTTTTTTTAGTTATGATTGTAATTTCTTAATGGTTTATTTTGAATTAAATCAATAAAAAAATTGATCTTAAATTTTAAATCATTTCTGTGAGCAATAAAATCAATAAAACCATGTTCTAATAAGAATTCTGAACTTTGAAATCCGGGTGGAAGATCTTGCCCAGTCGTATCTTTAACAACTCTTGGGCCTGCAAAGCCAATCAATGCTCCAGGCTCTGAAATAATAATATCCCCCAACATAGCAAAAGAAGCAGTAGTTCCACCTGTTGTTGGGTCAGTGCATAAAGATATGTAAGGGATTTTCTTGTCTGAAAGTTGAGTTAGTTTTGCAGAGGTTTTAGCCATTTGCATTAAAGATATTGCACCTTCCATCATTCTTGCTCCGCCAGATTTTGAAATTATTAGAAGAGGACTCTTGTTTTTTATAGAATGATCGACTGCTCTAGCAATTTTTTCGCCGACAACAGAGCCCATCGAACCTCCAATGTATTTAAAGTCCATTGCAGCGATTGTTATATTTTTTGAGTAAGACTTTCCATATCCAACCTTAATTGCTTCGTTTAAACCACTTTTATCTTTGGCTTGCTTGATTCTGTCTTTATAACTTTTTGAATCTTTGAATTCGAGCGGATCAGTGCTTTTAAGATTTTCAAAAAGAACTTCATAATTGTCATCAAAAATGATTTTAAAGTATTCATCTGAACCAATTCTTAAGTGAAAATTATCAGCTGGTGAAACAAAATTATTTTTAATTAATTCATCATTATCAACAATATTTCCGGATGGTGTCTTGTGCCATAGTCCCTCTGGTGTGTCTTTTTTTTCTTTAGTCTCGGTCCTAATACCCTTTAATTTCCTTCGAAACCAAGCCATTTACAAAGTATTGATATTATTTAAATCTCTAAAAGCTCTTTCAAGCCTGTTAACAAAAGCTTCCTCAGACTTTCGTAGCCAAACCCTTGGATCATAATACTTTTTGTTTGGTATATCATCTCCATCAGGGTTTCCTATTTGTGATTTTAGATATTGAGTGTTTTTCGAAAAATAATCCCTGCTCCCTGACATAAACGCATATTGCATGTCAGTGTCAATGTTCATTTTTACAGCTCCATAGGAAATGGCTTCACGAATTTCATCAACTGAGGACCCAGATCCTCCATGAAAAACAAAATTTATTGTGTTTTTAGTTAAATTAAATTTATTAGAAACATAATCTTGAGAATTTTTTAAAATTTTTGGTGTTAGTTTAACATTCCCAGGTCGGTATACACCATGAACATTTCCGAAAGCAGCTGCAATTGTGAACTTATTACTTATCTTGATCAATCTTTCATAAGCATATGCCACCTCTTCCGGCTGTGTATATAATTTTGAGCTATCGATATCAGTGTTGTCAACGCCATCTTCCTCTCCACCGGTAACACCCAGTTCAATTTCAAGAGTTATACCAATTTTCGACATTCTTTCAAGATAGTATTCACATGTTCTAATATTTTCTTCTATGCTTTCCTCTGAAAGATCTATCATGTGTGAGCTGAACAAAGGGTATCCATAATCTTTGAAGTTTTTTTCATTTTCAATCATCATCCCGTCAATCCAAGGCAAAAGTTTTCTAGCTGCATGATCAGTATGTAAAATCACTTTACAATCGTAAATTTTACTAATTTCATGAACATGTTTCGCACCTGATATAGCCCCTGCTATTGCTGCATATTGATTTTCGTTACCAAGGCTTTTACCCGCATTGAAAAGTGCTCCCCCATTAGAAAATTGTATTATTACGGGAGCATTGAGTTTTTTTGCAGTTTCTAGGGTAGCGTTGATTGAATTAGAACCAACTACATTAACAGCTGGGATCGCAAAGTTTTTTTTCTTTGCTAAATCAAAAAGTTTTTGAACATCATTACCTGTTACAACACCCATAAAAAATCAAAGCTAAAGTAATAAGAAAAATGTTAGTTAGAAAGGATAATTTAAGCCAATGTTAAAAACAGCTTTTTTGAGTGAAAAATCTTTTAACCAACGTCTATTTTTTACAGCAGCTGGATTATAGGTTTTTAGGCCCATATCCAACCTAAAAATAAATAAACTCGAATCATACCTTAGGCCAAATCCAGATCCTATTGCAATCTCATTTAGGTCCTTGAAGCCTACAAATGTTCTTTTTTTATCCTCGGTGTCGTCAAGAACATTCCAAATATTACCCAAGTCGGTAAATAATGCTCCATTAAATCTTCCAAGAATATTAAATCTGTATTCAAGATTTAAAGCTAGTTTGAAGTTGGCCTCGTTGAACTCATTTGAAGCTCCACTGCTTCCAGGTCCTAATCTATACACTTGCCAAGCACGGTTGTCGTTTGAACCTCCTCCAAAAAATGATTCAGAAAATGGAATATTTTTTGAATTTCCGTATGGTATTGCAATACCAGAAAAATACCGGAATGCAATAAGTGAATTATCAGAGATATTCCAATGCTTAATATAGCTAAACTCAGTTTTAACAAATTGGGAGAATATTAAATCAGATATCCTTTTGAATCCATCTGGGTTTTCTTTTACGAACAAACTTGTCAAGTTACCTGCGGTTTTTACCTTGAGACGCCATTGTTTGAAATTATCTTTGTCATATCTGTTATCGTAGTTATTAGATACTGTAAAAGTTGTTCCAATTATAAGATTATTACTTGTTAGTCTGTTCCTCCTATTTTCAATATATTTTATCCTCTGGATATCATTTTGTTCGTTTATTGTTAAATTATTATTTAATACATCATTTATAAAATTGTTTATTCCGTTTGGGATGGATAAGTTACCACCATTAAAGTATTTTGAGTCTGAGGTATTGTTTTGTGCTATTGTATTAAGTTGATTGTATGAGTTTATATAAATATTAAAATAATTATTGATATTTCTGTTGTTAATTAACTCTACATCCGACAATGAAAAACTAAAATAAGTACTTTTATTTTCCCAAGCATAGTCTAGATTGAATCTAAAACTTGTTCTATCTAATCCAATGTTTTTTTGGTTTGTGGAGCCTAAACTAATGAATGACTTGCTGTCAGACCCAAACCTTTTGGTCAAATTTTTAAAAAATATAAATTTTGGAAGTTTAAGAGTGGCATCAAAATAAACCTGTGATATTGTAACGTCATTGGATTTACCAATTGACCCAACTGCGGACAATTGTAAGTTCTCTCCATTTTTAAAGATGTTTCGGGATTTAAATCTGTTTTCAAAGGAAACTCCTATATCCTCTATGTCAGATTGTTTTATATCAAATCCAAAACCTAACCCATATTTTTTTTTGGGATTTAGAAAAATATTTGCAGAAAGCTCATCTTCTGATTTGTTAATATACTCATATCCAATGGATGGAAATGAAAATAAATCTAAGTTATTTAGGTTTTGGATAGTCTTGGATCTCAATGAATCATTGAAAACCTCATTTATTTTAAATTCAATTTGATTTGTTAAAAAACTTTTCTCTGAGTATTCTTTTGAGTTTTTTACATTAATTAAATTAATTTCTCCAATTGTATGTTTCTTATAGTCATCCCCATCAATTATAATCTTAGTAGGAAGCGAATAAAGGTTTCTTGTTGAGTCGATTTCAACATCAAAAAATACAGAGTTGATTTGGAAATTATAAATTCCATTATTTTTCATCAAAGTGTTTATTCTATCTCTTTCCCTCTGAAAATTGGATGTTTTTAATATTCCATTTTTTTTCAAAAATGATTTTTCTAGGTTATTGTTGTATATGGAATCAATTATTTTTGATTTTGTAATTAAGCTGACATCGCCAACGTAATATTGGGGCCCTGTTTTGATATTAAAATCAACAGCTGCATATTTTTGTTTTAATTTATTTTTTGACAAGTCAAATCCAACCGTTGTTTCTAAATACCCAATGTTTTGAAAATAAGACATGAGGTTGCTTAAGGTTTGATTGATTTTTAATGAGTCTATTAAGGAAACGGCCTCGCCATTTTTTAATTTCCATTCATTCCAACTTTGATAATATTTTTTAAGTTGTAAAAATTGTTTTTTGGATAAGAATTTTTTTAAACCTTTTCTATTATTTTTATTTTTTTCCCAATTTGTAAAAATACTGTCGGTATTCTTAAAACCTGATTGATAAATTAATGATTGTACAGGAACTCCTAAAAACTTTTTATTTTCTTTTAAAATAATCAATCTGTCCAATGAATCACTTTGTATTAGTTTATCATTGACTAAAACTCTATTTTTTTCAAGAACATAATCATTTTCATTTAAATTTTTGGTAACTGAACAAGAACCAAAAAATATAATCAGAAAAAAAATGATTATTATTTTTAAAAAATTTATTTTCATATATATTTCAAAAATACACCTAATTAAATGGTTACCAAAAATCAAATTAATCTCATTAGACAAATTAAGCGTAAAAGAAACAGGAGAGAAAAAAAATTATTTATAGTTGAGGGAAAAAAATCAATTGACGAGTTTTTATCCTCAAATTATAAATTGCATGAAATTTATTCTACACATCCTAATGAATTTAATTTAGATAGTATTGTTAATATTAGTTCCTCTGAACTTTCCAAGCTAAGTTCATTAAAAAAACCGAATAAACACATTGCCGTTTTTCATCACAAAGATCAAGTTTTGCAAAAACAAAATTTCTACTTAGTTTTTGATCGGATCAATGATCCTGGCAATTTAGGAACAATTATTCGTACATGCCACTGGTTTGGTGTAGACCAAATTATATGTAGTGTTGACTCAGTTGACTGTTATAACAATAAGGTTGTTCAATCATCCATGGGGTCATTATCTAGAGTGAATGTTGTATACACTGACTTAGTTAAATTTATTAAAACAACTAATAAAAAGATAATTGGAACATCTCTAAATAGTAAATCAATTAGTGATTATAGTTTTAAAAATTTCGATGGTATTATAGTTTTTGGTTCAGAATCAAATGGAATTTCCCAAGAAATAAAGAAAGAAATAAATGACTACATTTCAATTCCAAAGACAGCTAGTAATTCCACAGCAGAAAGTCTAAACTTGTCAATTTCAGTTGCAATTTTTTTAAGTAAGATTAAAGGCATTTAATAGAAACTAAAGTTTACAAAAATTGCTCTGGTAAAAAGCTTATCAACATATCCTGTCCATGGATTGTCAGGAATATTTTTCTTTTTCTCATTTCTGAGCGAGAAAACTCCTCTTACAGATGGGGAAAATTTAAAATATCTTAAGTAAAAATCAATTCCAAATGATAGTTCATAGTAAAAATTAGTTTTATTAAAATGATTGTTTACCAAACCGTAGCTTTCCAAATTATTTTCTACATTACCTAAATTTAATGATGTAGAAAAACCACCCTTAAGGTATGGTTTAATGTTACCAACTCTTTTGGAACTGTATTTAATTAATATTGGTAAGTGAATATTGTTAGATTTCACTTTCCAAAGTGTGTCATTGTAATTTGTAAATTGGCTTCTTTCATTAAAAATCAATTCCTTATTGTTTGAGTACAATCCTGGCTCCACACTAAGTCTGATATTGTCGTTAATTTTTAGCTCCCCAATTAAACCTACATTAATACCGGTTCCTCTGTTTACCTTGATTGAGTATTCAGGATTTACATTATAATTTATTTTATAGTCATATTGATTAAACCCAATGTAGTACCCAAATCTTATTTTTTTTTCGTCAAAACTTGGCAAGTTTGTAAACTGTGAGTTTGAGATCTGTAAAAAAAGAAAAAAATATAATACAAAATATTTAAACATACTAATTGATTACAAAACAAAGGAAGTAAATAATTTTTTAATTAAATCTTTAAAATCAAGTATATTTGTGCGGTTATCAAACTTACAATAATGAGAATTGTTATTGCCGGTGCAGGTGAGGTTGGATTACATTTATCGAAACTTCTTTCTTCTGAATCACATGATATTATATTAATTGATAATAATCAAATTAATTTAAAAGATGGTGAAAATTATCTTGATATAAAGGTTATTAATGGAGATTCTTCATCGCCAAAAACTTTAAAAAAATCTGGTGTTTCAAGTGCAGACTTAGTCATTGGTGTTACTGCAAGTGAATCTGTAAATTTACTGACTTGTTTTCTATCCAAAAATTTAGGCGCAAAAAGAACTATTGCTAGAATTAATAACGCTGAATTGATTGAAGATTCAAGTGAATTTGATCTTGTGGCATTAGGTGTTGATGCAATGATTTCACCTGAAAACCTAGCTTCTGAGGAAGTTAAGTTATTGGTAAATGAGTCAGGATTCACAAATAGTCACGACTTTGAAAATGGTGCTCTTAAAATGATGGCTGCAAAAATACAAAGTGATGCTCCATTTGTTGGCAAGACAGTTATGGATGCTGCAATGGTATATCCTGGAATCAAATTTATGCCAATCGCAATTGAAAGAAGTGGCACCCATAATGCAATTATCCCCCGTGGAAATACAATTTTCAAGAGTGATGACCATGTTTATTTTGTTACTTGTGATGATGGGGTAGATGAACTTTATAAACTTATGGGTACAGAAAAGGGTAAAATTGAAAAAATAATGATTTTAGGAGGTGGTAGGGTAGGTTTTAAAGTTGCCAAAGAATTAGGTGATCAGGGTTTAAATGTGAAATTGGTTGAATCTGATAAAGTAAAAGCAGAAAGTATTGCAGATTTACTTCCTAACGTTCTGGTACTTAATATTGATGGAACTAGAGTTGACCTTTTGAGTGAAGAAAGCCTGGAGGAAATGGATGCATTTATTGCTACGACTGGTGATTCACAAAAAAATATAATGTCTTGCTTAATGGCCAAGTCAAAAAATATCAAAAGAACAATAGCAATTGTTGATAATACAGATTATTTTGAACTGTCTGAGTCCATTGGTGTGGATACTCTTGTCAACAAAAAACTTTTGGCAGCTAATGAAATTTTCAGGTTTATTAGAAAGGGAAATGTTCTTGAACTTAACAAGCTAAACAACATGAATGCTGAAGTTTTGGAGTTTTTGATTTCAAAAGATTCCAAAGTAAAAGGAAAAAAAATAAAGGATTTAGATTTTCCTAGAGCATCTATAGTAGGTGGAGTTATTAGAGATGGGGTGGGTATGATAGCATTAGGTGATTTTAAAATACGCAGAGGGGACAAGATATTAGTTTGTTCTCTTTACAGCGCTATAAATAAAGTTGAAAAACTCTTTCGTTAGTCATGAGACTAAATTTTAAATTAATACTATACATAATTGGTTTACTACTAATTTTTAATAGTAGTGCTATGATACTCACTGCAATAGTTAGTTTAATATTTAATGATGGTGTTGTAAATGAAATCATCACGTCTGCGGCTACATTAATGTCTTTGGGTTTGATTTTAATGTTAACCAATAAAAATAATATTAGGCAAATAAATAAAAGAGATGGTTATTTAATTGTAACTGTTGGATGGTTAACTATGATATTATCGGGAATGATACCATACTATTTGACCAACTCAATAGACTCATTCTCAAATATCTTTTTTGAAACAATGTCGGGATATACTGCTACAGGTTCCACAATTTTAGATGATGTTGAGGCCCTTCCAAAGAGCATTATTTTTTGGAGAAGTATGACTCATTGGCTCGGTGGTATGGGAATAATAGTGTTAGCAATTGCAATTTTACCACTATTAGGAATTGGTGGCATGCAATTATTTTCAGCTGAAGTACCAGGCTCTGGTATTAGCGGAGATAAAATTCACCCAAGAATTAGTGCTACCGCTAAACGACTTTGGTTGATTTATTTTGGTCTTACAATTCTTGAAACAATAGCATTAAGTATTGCTGGAATGAGTTTTTTTGATGCTCTGAATCACTCAATGAGTAATATTGCAACAGGTGGTTTTTCTACAAAAAATGAAAGTTTAGCATATTGGAATTCAATTCCTTCTATTCAATATATAGTCATCTTTTTCATGATTTTAGCTGGAACAAATTATCTTTTAATTTATTCTGCTATCATTGGTAATTTTAAGAAGCTATTTACGAATACAGAGTTTTTATGGTATGTCTCTTTCATATTGATTTTTGTTATAGTTACATCTTTTAGTATTTACAATTTTGTTGATTTACAACAAACAAGATTTGAACATCCAGAAATTTTTGGTAAGCTTGAATCTAGTTTCAGGCATGCTTTTTTTCAAATTGTTGCAATAATTACAACAACAGGTTTTGTTACTGCTGATTTTGCTGGGTGGACACCTTTTCTAACTATGTTATTTTTTGGATTAATGTTCTTGGGTGCATCATCTGGTTCAACATCAGGTGGAATTAAAATATCTAGGCATACAATTCTCATTAAAAATGGTTTTTTAGAGTTCAAAAAAGCTCTTCACCCAAATGCAGTTTTACCATTAAGATATAACCATAATGTTGTAAACAAAGAAGTTGTTATTAACATCCTTGGATTTTTCATGCTTTATCTTATACTTTTTATTATTGGAGCTGGTGTTTTAAGTATTCAAGGTTTGGACTTTACTTCAGCAATAGGTGGTTCAGCTGCCTCAATTGGAAATGTTGGACCTGCCCTTGGTTCTGTTGGACCTGCATTCACTTATTCTGATTTAACACCCTTTGCTAAAATTTGGTGTTCATTTCTGATGTTGGTTGGTAGGTTGGAACTTTTTACTTTCTTAATAATATTCTCACCATATTTTTGGCAAAAACTTTAGAAAATACTTCTTATTCGGTCAACAGCCTTTTTTATATTTTCTCTTGATGCAGCATAACTTATTCGTATATTATTAGCAGATCCAAATGCTTCACCAGTTACTGTAGCAACATGAGCTTTCTCAAGAATAAACAAAGAAAAGTCAGTTGAATTTTTAATTTCAAAATCATTAATAGTTTTGCCAAAAAAATATGAGATATCAGGAAAAATATAAAATGCTCCATCAGGATTATTTAATTTAAATCCCTCAATTTCTGAAAGCAGATCTATAATTAACTCTCTTCTTTCTCTGAACTCGTCAATCATATATCTTATCTGATTTACATTTGCATTCAGAGCTGCAATAGTAGCCTTTTGGGCAATACAGTTTGCTCCACTTGTTGACTGACCTTGAAGTTTTGTACAAGCCTTTGCAAGCCATTCTGGAGCACCTAGGTATCCAATCCTCCATCCTGTCATTGCAAACGCTTTTGCAACACCATTTACGGTAATTGTTCTATCATACAGTTCAGGAATTGATGCAAAACTAAAGTGCTTTACACCATAATTAATATGTTCATAAATTTCATCTGACAAAACAAAAATTTTGGGATAGTCCATAAGCATCTTACCAATTTGTCTCAGTTCATGTTCATAGTATACCGATCCACTTGGATTATTGGGAGAGTTTACAATAATCATTTTAGTTTTTGATGTAATATTATCTTTTATTTTGGATGCTGTGACTTTAAAATTTGAAGTAATATCGCTTTTAATTATAACAGGTATACCTCCACAAATTTCAATCATAGCTGAATAACTTACCCAAAATGGAGCTAACAAAATGACTTCATCACCGGGACTAATCATTGCTTCAATAACATTTGCAATAGATTGTTTTGCACCAGTTGAAACAACAATTTGATTTGCTGAGTAATTTAAATTGTTATCTCTTGAAAATTTCCTTGAAATAGCTTTCTTTAAATCAACATACCCATCAACCGGTGTGTAAGAATTATAATTATCATTTATAGCCTTAACCGCGGCCTCTTTGATGAATTCAGGTATGTTAAAATCAGGTTCCCCCAAACTCAGACCTATTACATCAACACCTTTGCTTCTTAATTCCCTAGCTTTTGCAGCCATAGCAAGTGTGGCAGATGCCGCTAAATTGTTAACCTTATCAGTTAGAAATTTATTCATAAAATAGTTTTTCGTCTCAAAGATATTTAAAATAGAGTATTTTAGATATTGATTGCTAAGAAAATGAGTCTAGATCTAGTTCAAAAGTTTGGTCTTACAAAACAACAATATAATCTATTAATCCATTTTGAGGAATTAATTTTTGATTGGAACAAAAAAATAAATTTGATTTCAAGAAAAGACATAAATAATTTTAAAACAAATCACATAGCTCATTCGTTATCAACATCTTTTTATTTTAAATTTAAAAGTGATACAAAAGTTTTAGATCTTGGTACAGGTGGAGGACTACCAGGCATCCCAATGGCGATAATTTTTCCTCACGTTGATTTTCACTTGATTGATAAAGTGAGAAAGAAAATTACTGTTGTTGCGGATATTGCTAAAAAACTAAAATTAAAGAATGTAAGAGCTGATTGGATCAATGTGAATGATCTTAATCGTCGCTATGACTTTGTTATTTCAAGATCTGTTGCATCTTACCATAAAATTTTCAATCAATGCGAAAATATTTTTTTAAGTGAAAATAAAAATGAATTTGAAAATGGCTTTATTTTATACAAAGGTGGAAATATTAGTGATGAGTTTAAAGGGGTTGCAAAATATCATACATATGAATTATTTAAGGAAATGAATGTAGATTTTTTTAAAGAAAAAAAAATTGTCCATATCCCTAATCCATATACTGGTACTTGAATTCCGTAGGTGGATTGTGGGTTGTACTAATTAATCTTGGGCTTACCCACCTTAATAAATTAAGTTTGGAGCCTGCCTTATCATCGGTCCCCGAAGCTCTTGAACCTCCAAAAGGTTGTTGGCCAACAACTGCACCGGAACATTTATCGTTAATGTAAAAATTACCAGCGCTGTAGACAAGTTTTTTTGTCGCGTAATCAATACTATTTTTATCCTCTGAGATGAATGCTCCAGTTAAAGCGTAATCAGAAGTAGAATCCACCGTCTTCAACATTTCTTTCCATTCACTGTCATTGTAAATAAATATGGTGATTACTGGTCCAAAAATTTCTTCCTGCATAGTTTTAAATTTTGCATTATTAGTTATCATGATTGTAGGTTCAACGAAATATCCAACTGAATCATCACAATTTCCACCATATATTATATCGCAATCCTTACTTTCTTGCGCGTATTTAATATAATTTGATATTCGCTTAAATGCATCTTTGTGAATGACCGCAGTCATAAAATTATTGAAATCAATTGGCGATCCCATTTTAATTTTTTTAGTTTCTTCAACAATTTTTGAAATTAATTCTTCAGATATTGATTTTGGAATATATATTCTTGATGCGGCCGAACACTTTTGGCCCTGATATTCAAACCCTCCTCTAATTATTGCTGTGGCTGCAGAATCAATTTTGGCAGAAGGATGACAAAAAATAAAATCTTTTCCACCGGTTTCACCGACTATTCTGGGATAATCACGATAAATAGATATATTATTACCAATTTTTTTCCAAAGCTCTTTAAAGACAGTTGTTGATCCAGTAAAATGAAGTCCCGAGAACTCTGGATGAGAGAGCGCAATTTCAGAAATTAAAATTGGATCACCAGAAACCAAATTTATAACTCCGGAAGGTAAACCAGCTTCTTCAAAAATATCCATAATAATCTTGGCTGTATACATTTGATTATCACTGGGTTTCCATAAAACTACATTACCCATAAGAGCAGCACTGGCACATAAATTTCCTCCAATTGCAGTAAAATTAAATGGTGTAACAGAGTATATAAAACCCTCCAGTGGCCTATACTCTAGAATATTAGTTTTTCCTGGTCCATCAATAGGTTGTTCATTATAAATTTCGATCAAATATGAAACGTTAAATCTCAAAAAATCAGCAAATTCACATGCAGCATCAATCTCTGCTTGAAATATATTTTTAGATTGTCCAATCATTGTACCTGCTGTTATTTTTGCTCTGTACTCTTTTGAAACTAGATCTGCAGCTTTTAAAAAAATATCACATCTTTCACTCCAATGCATATTTGACCAGGATTCTTTAACTTTTAAATTATTTTCAATAGCATTTTCAACATGTTTTTTATCAGCAACACTGTAGGTTCCTACTACATTTCTGTGATCATGTGGAGGAAGAATATTTTTTCTCTCATTTGTTAAAATTTTCTCACTACCTATATACAAGGGTATATCAACTCTTGAATTAAACATTTGATTATATGTTTCTTCAACATCTGATCTTTCTTTTGAACCTTTCATGTAAGAAAGTACAGGTTCATTTTTTGCTTGGTATGTCTTGATTTGTTCCATTAATTTAGAATTTCTGGGTGAGTTAATTTTATTGATGGAATATAAGCTTTAAATTTCTTAGAATTGTTTAGGCTAATCATCGAAAAATAACCATTCACAATTGCTGCTTTAGATTTTAAAAAATGATCTAAATAAATTTTAACTTTTTTTCCTGGCTTTAATAAAGGTTTATTTGAAAAATCTAAAATCGATTTTTTTTTAAAAAAAGGCTCTAAAATACTTTTGTAGTTAGATAAAATCTGAATATTTGAGTTGCCAAAATTATGCACAACGATTGATGATCTGAATATATAAAAAAGTTTATTTTTTTTTAAAAAAGGTTTTTTAAATTTTGATTTGACGGATATTCTAATTCCTTTAATATTATCTATGTGAGTATTTTTTTTTAGCATAGCACTATACTTTCTAATTTACAATTTTATTTGAATTGTTTTCACCAAAACCTATGATTTTATAATACCTATCAGTAATTTTTTTTTCATATAATATGGCTTTATAATTATTTTCAGTTTGCCAAAAATTCGATAGATCTTTGAATCCATTTTTTGTTTTAATAACGTATTTATAATTGTACAAGCCTTGCTTCAGAACTATATCCTTTGTGTAATAATTTTTAGACTCTTTTTTCATTTTGTATTTTTCAGATAATACATTATTGTTAAATTCTCCAATTATGAAAATATCGTTTTCATAGTTTTTATTTGTTCTAAGAGAAAAAATTACATTCGAATAATCTGCGCAAATATTTTTTTCCAAACAATCTGCATTTAAAATATAGGTTCCGTTCAAATCTGGCTGTAAGGTGTATATTGATTCATCAAAATCAGGGTATAAAGTAGTATTGTAAATTTTCTTAAAGTCTACTTGTTTGATTTCGTTGGATGTTAAAAGAATATTTTTAGAGTCAAAATATAAATATTCTGATCCTCCTTCAAACTTTAAATTATCATAGATCAATTTTGATCCTGTTTGTAGTCTTGGTATCGAAAAAATTTTACTGGATTTTAAATTGTTGTTTTTTACAATCAACAATTTGTAGTCACTAGTACTATTGAAAACAACATTACCTAGATTGGTAAATGTGACTTGGAGGTTTTGTGAATAAGGTGAATCTATTATTTCTTTTGAACGTGTTATATTAATTATACCGTTAAAGATTTTATTTTTTATAATAATTCTTCTTTCAAAAATTTGATTATAATTCTGATCGAAAACCCTGATTATATAATTACCATCAATCTTAATTTTTAAACTTTGATTGGGAATCTGGAAATTAAAATTTGTATATGACTGAAATGTATTTTGCGAAAATAAATAATCAGTGATCCTAATGTCGTCGTAACCCTCAATATACTCAAATTTTGATATGTTTGATGAATTCCATTTGTAATCACAATGTGTTATCGTGTAGTAATAATCATCTTTTTTTTTACCCAAAATATCGAAGTTTATGTTAATAACATCATTTTTATCAAATATGAAATTGGATTTTATATGCCCCTCAGATTTAACTTTAATACTTTTAACGATTTTTAACTGAGGAAAAAGAGTATTTGATAGAAAAAAAAATAAAAATATTGCTGCAATTTTTTTAATCATTTTTTTTAAAAAAAAACTATGTAATAATAGTGATAATTATTTTATTGAATGCCATTAAATTAATAACTTTGTATCCGAAAGATTTAATGGATTTATGTCACAAGACATCTCTATCAAAAAAGGTTTGTCCATAAATATAAAAGGTGTTGCTGAAAAAGAATTAAAAAAAATTCCTTTAACAAAATTTTACGCCCATAATTTAGATGATTTTCACATGCTAATTCCAAAGCTTGAAGTTAAGGTTGGTGACTATGTTAAACGAGGACAACCGTTGTTTTATTCAAAAATAAATGAGTCAATAAAATTTGTTTCAAATGTATCGGGATACGTTAAAGATATTGTTAGAGGTGAGAGAAGAAAAATTTTGAATATTATTATTGAATGTGACAAAAAAGATTCAATAAAAAAAAATAATATTCAACCTCTTTCAGAATTAGATAATGAATCCATAATAAAATCTCTACTAAATTCTGGATGTTGGCCTTTCATTAAGCAAAGACCATTTGATATTATTGCTGATCCAGTAAAAAAACCTAAATCAATTTTTATTTCATGCTTTGATTCTGCACCTCTGTCTGTTGACTATAAATTTATTTTGAATGATCGCTTGGATCATTTTAAATATGGACTTGAAGTTTTAAAAAAGTTAGTGTCTGGAAATTTATATTTAGGTTTGAATAATTCCCAGTCGGACCTAGCCAAACATCTAACAAATTTTAATCTCAATTTCTTCAATGGGCCACATCCGAGTGGAAATGTTGGTATTCATATTCATCATATTGATCCAATTAATTCTGGTGAGGTTGTTTGGATTTTAAATCCAGAAGATGTTGCTATTATTGGTGAATTTTTTGAGACTGGTGAATTCAACCCCCGAAGAACGATAGCAGTTTCAGGACCTCCAGTTAAAAACCCGAAATATTACCGGTTAATTATTGGAGCAGAATTAAAATCAGTCCTTTCTGGTGTAGATTTAGAAAAAGGTTCAGAACTTAGATATATTAATGGTGATGTTTTAAGTGGAAAAACAGTTAGTTTGGATGGGTTCTTAGGTTTTTACAACAATAACTTGTCTATTTTAAGGGAAGGTAATAATTATAAACTTTTTGGTTGGATACCTTTCATTAATAATAAGACACCAAGCATTTACAAGACCTCATTCTCTTGGCTGAGCAATGGAAAACCAAAAGAATACGACACAAATTTAAATGGAGAGGAGAGAGCCTTTGTCGCAACAAGCGAAATGGAAAGTGTATTTCCCATGGATGTTTACCCAATGCAACTGATTAAGGAATGTTTGATAGGTGATATCGAAAAAATGGAAAAACTCGGTATCTATGAAGTCTCACCCGAAGATTTTGGATTAATTGACTATTCATCATCTTCAAAAATTGAAGCTCAATCAATAATAAGAGAGGGTTTGGATTATTTATATAAAGAAACACAATAGTATGAATATTAGAAGTATAGTTGATAATTTAAAAAAGCCTTTTGAAAAAGGTCAAAAATTAGAAAAGTTTTATCCTGCGTTTGACGCATTTGAAACATTTTTATTTGTTCCTAACCATACATCAAGAAAAGGTGCACACATCAGAGACGCTATTGACTTAAAAAGAGTAATGATAACGGTAATTATTGCATTGTTACCCGCCTTGTTTTATGGCATATATAACACGGGATACCAATATCTAATTCAAACAGGGGAGTCATTTACAGCAGTTGATGCAATTCTTCATGGTTCTTACAAAATAGTTCCAATGATTGCAGTTTCATATATTGTTGGTTTATCCATAGAGTTCTTATTTGCCATATTGAGAGGTCATCAGGTCAATGAAGGTTACCTGGTCACAGGGCTTCTTATTCCTATGATTATGCCAGTTGATATTCCACTCTGGATGGTGGGGGTTTCTGTTGCATTTGCCGTTGTTATTGGTAAGGAGGCATTTGGTGGTACAGGCATGAATATTTTAAACCCTGCATTAACTGCAAGAGCATTTGCTTTTTTTGCCTATCCCACTTATATGTCCGGAAATCAAGTATGGGTTTCTGAAGCTTCCAATGTTGATGGAGTTTCAGGCGAAACAATTCTTGGTATGTTGGCTGCCGGTAACTCACCAGAGCAGTTTGGTGTCTTAGAAATGTTCGTTGGATCAATTCCTGGATCCATTGCTGAAACATCTACTTTGATGGTATTAATTGGTGCATTTATTCTTATTTATACTGGTATTGGTAGTTGGAGAATTATGTTGGGTTGCGTAATTGGTGCTGCCATAACAGGCCTCCTTTTTAACTTTTGGGGAGCAAATGCATTAATGAGTTTTGATTGGCATCATCATCTTATTGTTGGTGGTTTTGCTTTCGGAGTTGTTTTTATGGCAACTGATCCGGTTTCTGCTGCACAAACAGTTAAAGGAAAATGGATTTATGGAATATTAGTAGGTGTTTTATGTATTCTAATAAGAGTTTTCAACCCCGCATATCCTGAGGGCGTAATGTTGGCCATATTACTTATGAATGTTTTTGCACCCACTATTGATCACTATGTTATTGAGGCCAATGTGAAAAGAAGAGAAAATAGGTTAAAAACACAACTAAGAACAGCATAATGAGTAGGGATTCAAATTTATACACTTTTTTATTTGTTGGAATCATGATAGTTGGTATTGCCTCTATATTAGCATATACTTCTCAGACACTTAAGCCGATGCAGGATGAAAATGTAAAAAATGAAAAAATGCAAAATATACTTTCTACAGTAGGCATAAACGTCAGCAGAGATGAAGCTGAGAAATCATATAAAAAATATATTGTTGAAGAACTTGCGTTAAAAATTGATGGATCAATAAATGAGAATATTAATCCATTCTCAGACCTTAATTTGGCTAAGGAATTGAAAAAAGATTATGAGGATCAGCATTTTCCATTATATGTTGCTGAAATCAATTCTGAAAAGTATTATATAATTGAACTACGTGGAACTGGACTCTGGGATGCAATTTGGGGTTACATCTCATTAAAGTCTGATTTTAATACAGTCAATGGTGTTTCTTTTGATCACAAAGGTGAAACTGCAGGATTAGGAGCAGAAATAACTAAAGATTGGTTTAAGGAAAGTTTTAAGGATGAAAAGATATTTAACGTTGATGGTGAGTTAGTTGGCATAACAGTTTTAAAAGGAAATAACGATCCTAATAATATTAATAAAGATGACCACGAGGTCGATGCAATTTCTGGTTCCACAATTACAGGAGACGGAGTTACTGATATGATTTATGAAAGGGTTAATAACTATTTGCCCTATTTATCCTTAATTAATGATAAAGTTTCAATGAGATGAAAAAAGTAAACAACAAAAAACCGTCTTTTTTATTCATTGGAAGAAACTCAGCAGAGGGTATTTTTTCGAAGAAAAATAAGAAGTTACTTTCTGATCCACTAGATGATAATAATCCCATCACTGTTCAGGTTTTAGGAATATGTTCTGCTCTCGCAATAACTGTTCAATTAAAGCCTGCTGTAGTAATGACTGCTTCTGTGATTTTTGTAATGGCTTGCAGTAACGTCATAATTTCTATATTAAGAAATCTTATTCCTAACAGAATCAGAATTATTGTTTTTTTGGTTGTTATATCATCTTTAGTTGCACTTGTAGATCAGTTTTTAAAAGCATTTGCATATGATGTTAGCAAGGAACTTTCAATATTTATAGGATTAATTGTTACGAACTGTATTGTCATGGGAAGGCTGGAAGCTTTTGCCCTAGGTAACGGAGTTTGGAAATCATTTTTGGATGGAATTGGAAATGCTATTGGGTATGGCATTATCTTAATTTTAGTTGCTTTTTTCAGAGAACTTTTAGGCTCTGGTAACTTATGGGGAATGCAAGTTGTACCAGATTTCCTATATGAATCATGGTATGTAAACAATGGATTAATGCTGTTGTCTCCAATGGCACTTATTACAGTTGGTATAATAATTTGGATTCAAAGGTCATTTAATAAAAAATTAATTGAAAAAGGTTAATAAAAACTATGTGGGAAGATTACGCTAATTTATTTATAAAGAGCATTTTCATCGAAAATATGGTTTTCGCATATTTCTTGGGAATGTGCTCATATTTAGCCATTTCAAAAACCCTCAGGAATGGGGTTGGTATGGGCCTTGCCGTCATATTTGTTTTGACCATAACAGTACCTTTAAACTACCTGATATATGAGTATTTATTAGTTGATGGTGCTTTATCTTGGATTGGTCCTGAATATGCTCAGCTTGATTTAAGCTTTTTAAGCTTGATAATGTTTATCGCAGTTATTGCATCTATGGTTCAACTTGTTGAAATGATTGTTGAAAAATTTTCTCCTGCTCTTTACGGCTCTTTAGGAATATTTCTCCCCCTAATTGCTGTGAATTGTGCGATTTTAGGGGGCTCACTTTTTATGCAGATTAAAGATTTTTCGGGTATTTCTGAGGCAGCAGTTTATGGCTTTGGTTCAGGCGTAGGCTGGTTTTTAGCAATTGTAGCAATTGCTGCAATCAGAGAAAAAATTGCATACTCAAATGTTCCTGCACCTTTAAAAGGCTTGGGCATAACTTTTATAATAACAGGTTTGATGGCTCTGGGATTCATGAGTTTTATGGGAATTAAATTATAAAAAATGGATATCTCAACATACATATTGATTAGTACATTAATATTTATAGTAATTATTTTCATGTTAGTTGCCATGCTCTTAGGTGTTAAAGCCAAGTTATTACCATCTGGACCTGTAAAGATTTTAATTAATGATGAAAAAGAAATTGAGGTCAGCTCTGGCAGCACTCTGCTGTCAACTTTGGGTGACAATAAAGTTTTTTTACCATCTGCGTGTGGTGGTGGTGGTACATGTATACAGTGTAAATGTATTGTAAATGAAGGTGGAGGTGAAATCTTACCGACTGAAAAACCCCATTTTTCTAGAAAAGAAATAAAAGATGGATGGAGACTTGGGTGTCAAGTAAAAGTCAAGGAAAATATGAATATCCATGTACCAGAGGAAGTTTTTGGTATTAAAAAGTTTGAAGCAAAAGTTGTAAGAAATTTTAATGTTGCCTCATTCATCAAAGAGTTTGTTGTTGAACTGCCCGAAGAAATGAATTACAAAGCAGGTGGATATATTCAAATTGAAATACCCAAGTGCGAAGTTAAATACAAAGATATTGATATAACCTCACACCCAAAAGAACATCCTGATGATCCTAAAAAATTTAAATTAGAGTGGGATAATTTTGGATTGTGGGATTTAGAAATGAAAAATGATGATGATGTTGAAAGAGCTTATTCTATGGCATCCTATCCAGCGGAGGGTAAAGAAATTATGCTAAATGTAAGAATTGCAACACCTCCCTGGGACAGAAAATTGAACAAATGGATGGATGTAAACCCAGGAATTGCCTCATCTTACATATTTTCAAAAAAACCTGGAGACACGGTTACGATTTCAGGTCCATATGGAGAATTTTTTATAAATGAGTCTGATGCTGAAATGCTTTATGTTGGAGGAGGTGCAGGAATGGCTCCCATGAGATCTCATTTGTATCAATTATTTAGAACAATAAAAAGTGGAAGAAAGGTTAATTTTTGGTACGGTGGTCGATCTAAAAGAGAGTTGTTTTATGTTGATCATTTCAGAGCTCTAGAAAAGGATTTTCCTAATTTTAAATTTTACATAGCACTTTCTGAACCACTTGAAGAAGATAAATGGAAAGTTAAAGATGGTTTGGATGGTGAGGGTGACGGTTTTATTGGTTTCATCCACCAGGCTGTTATTGACAATTACTTGAAATTTCATGATTCTCCGGAAGATATTGAAGTCTATTACTGTGGTCCTCCACTAATGAATTTAGCTGTTGAGAAAATGGCATTAGATTTTGGGGTTCCACCAGAAAATATAAGATTCGATGATTTTGGAGGCTAATTTTAAAAAATTCTTTTTCCTTTTTATTTTATTAAATATATCGTGTGATTTTAAACCAAATTATACGCTTTTAAAAGGCTCAACTTTTGGAACATATTATCAAGTCAAATTTTTTGAACTCGATAAAAACAATTCAACTATTGAAAAGGAAATTGACTCGATTTTTGATCACTTTAATAGTTCACTTTCTACATACATTTCATCCTCAATAATATCTAAAGTAAATAGAAATGAAAAAGTTATTGTTGATGATTTATTTATTGATATCTTCAAAAAATCTAAAATAATCTATGAAAAAACAAACGGTTATTTTGATCCGTCAATAGGTTTATTGCTAGATTATGCTGGTTTCGGACCAACAAAAAATCAGAATATAGTCTCACAAGATTCACTTGCTATTATACTTAATACAGTTGGATTTGATAAAATTGATATTCTTGACGGAGAGGTAAGAAAATTAAATTATAAATCAAAACTCGATTTTAATGCAATTGCAAAGGGTTATGCTGTTGATGTAATATCAGAGTTTTTGAATTCTAAATCCATAAAGGATTACATGGTTGATATTGGAGGAGAGATAAGAACATCGGGAAAAAACCACTTCAAGGATATGTTTTGGTCAATTGCAATAGAAAATCCTATCCCTAACAAAAGTGACGACAAGTTTTATAAAAAAATTACGCTTCAGAATGCTGCAATTGCAACGTCTGGAAACTACAGAAATTTTAGGATTGATAGTGTGACAGGGAAAAAATATGTTCACATAATCAATCCAATAAATGGACAATTTGAACAAACCAATATTTTTAGTGTCTCTGTCTTATCAGAATCCTGCTTTGTCTCAGATGCTTTTGCAACTGCTATGATGGCTGGTAACCTTGATCATGCAAAAAAATTAACCAAGGAGAATGATGAGATTGAAAGTATGATTATTTATTTGGATGATAATGATGAACTCAAAAGTTTTATTTCAGAGGGATTTCAGGAAAATGTTTTCTAAACTTTCTTACAAAAAGGTATTATTTCCCCTTTTATTAGACTATATTTCCTTATTAATGATTTATCCATTTTCTTTGTTTGGTCAATTTTTTCAACTTTAAAACCAACTTTAATTAATTTATCGTAGTAATCAAATCCATACAGTCGCAAATGGTCATATTGACCAAAAAGTTTATTTCTTAAATTTTTATCTGCAATATCTCTTCCATCTATAGTTTTTTCTAATGCATTGTCAATCGGAACTTGTAAAATTGCTTTTCCCTCATGTTTTAGAACCCTGTATATTTCATTCATTGCTTTTTCATCATCATAAACATGCTCTAGAACGTGATTACACAATACAAAGTCAAATTCATTTTCATCAAATGGCAGGTTGCAAATATCAGCCTTAATTTCAGCGATTGGTGAATTAAGATCACAGGTTGTATATGACTCAAAGTTTTTCTTGAAACTTTTATAAAAACATTGTTCCGGAGCAATGTGTAGTATTTTATTTTCTGTATTAAAGAAATCAGTCTCTTTTTTTAGAAAAATCCAAAGAAGTCTGTGTCTTTCCAAAGATAATGTTCCGGGCGATAAGGCATTTTTTCTAAGTTTATTGTATCCATAAGGAAAAAAATATGAGTATGATTTGTTATTTATTGGATCAACAAACCTATCGCCGCTAAAAATTAGCTCAAAAAAAGGCTTTAGTATAAGGCTAATTTTGATGAGAAATTTTCTTGAAAAAAAATTTAAAATAACCTTAATTAGACCCTGCATTCCATTTAAAATTTTCTTCTTCCTTCGATTTTATACCGATTGTATCGTAGATAAAATCAAAAGTTGATAATAATTTAGGTCTACCACCAATCAAAGCTACATTATGTTCATAATGAGCACTTGGCATTCCATCTTTTGTTGTAATGGTCCATCCATCTGTTGAATGAACCACTTGGTCAGTACCCATATTGATCATTGGTTCAATTGCTAGTACCATTCCATCCATCAATTTTTTACCACTTCCTCTTTTTCCAAAATTTGGGACTTCAGGCTTTTCATGCAGGTTTCTTCCAAGGCCATGACCAACAAGCTCTTTAACAACCCCATATCCTTGTTTTTCATTGTGTTTTTGGATTGAATAACTAATATCGCCAACCCTATTTCCAATTCTAAAATTATCTATTCCTATGTAAAGAGACTCTTTCGCAGTCTTTAATAATTTTTTTATTTCATCACTTACTTGACCAACCTCAAATGTATATGCATGGTCTCCATAAAAATCATTCATTAATACACCACAATCTATTGAAACTATATCTCCATCTTCTAAAGGTTTTTTATTTGGTATACCATGAACAACTTCATGGTTAGTACTTACACAAAGTGTATTTGGAAAATCATACATCCCTAAAAAACCAGGGACACCTTTGTGATCTCTTATAAATTCTTCAGCAATTTTATCTAGGTATAAAGTATCAATACCAGGTTTAATTTCTTTTGCAAGCATGCCTAAGGTTTTCGATACCAGTTGAGCACTTTTTTGTAAAAAAGTAATTTCTTCTAAGCTTTTTAAAATAACTTTTTTAGAATCCATAATAGGCATTTTCATATCCAGACCCATCTAAAATTTTAAGAATATCTTTTTCAAAAGATTCAAGTGTTATTTCAACTATTCTATTAATCTCCTCGTCCTTTTTATAAAAAATAAATGTTGGAACATTAATTATTTCATATATTTTTTCATCACCATTTGGGTTCTCTTTATCTGTATCAAGGCCAATTAGATCAATATTTTTTTCTTTAATATTTAAATAATCTATTAGCTTAAAAAATGAGGGAACATTTTCACGACTATCAGAACACCAAGTTCCCATAATAACTTTTATTTTCAAATCTCTGCTTATGTATTTCTTTATTTTATCTGCTGTTACTTTATCAACGCTGTAATCTTCATAATTTTTATCAAACCAAGAACTATACAATATATTTGATAAGTCTTTTCTTGGAAATTCACCAATCAAATCAACATATTCTATGTCATTTGGATCAATATTTGTCTTCTTGTTTTTTTTCATACTATCACACGAAAAAAAGGTAATCACAAACAGAAGTATAAGTTTTTTCATATTAATATTTTTCCAGTCATTAATTTAGGTTTCTCGATATTTAATATTTTTAATATTGTTGGCGCTATATCAGCCAAAATTCCATCATCCACTTTTTCTATTTCTTTATCTAACACTATTATGGGTACTGGATTAGTTGTGTGTGCTGTATTTGCTGATCCATCATTATTAATCATAACATCACTATTGCCATGGTCAGCAATTATTATTATAGAGTAATCATTATCAATACACTTATCAACTACTTTACCCATGCATTCATCCACTGTCTCACATGCATTTATTGCAGCATTAAAATTCCCTGTATGACCTACCATATCAGGGTTAGCAAAATTAAGACAAATGAAGTCAGCTGATTTAGATTCAATTTCTGGGATAATTTTTTTGACTATTTCATAAGCACTCATTTCAGGTTTTAGGTCATAGGTTGGTACTTTCGGTGAGTTGCATAAAATTCTCTTTTCATTTTTCAAGATTTTTTCGTTTCCTCCATTAAAGAAAAAGGTTACATGAGGATATTTCTCGGTTTCAGCTATTCTGATTTGTTTTTTGTTGTTAATCGACAGAACTTCGCCTAAAGTATCCTTTAATTTTTCATTTTTGTAAATGCTATCAACATTTTCAAAATTATCATTATAAATAGTCATTGTTACCAAATCAAGGTCAACTTTTTCCATTCCATAATCAGTCATATTTTTTTGGGAAAGAACCTCTGTCAATTGTCTGCCTCTATCGGTTCTGAAATTAAAAAACACAACCAAATCCCCACTTTGTATTTTGATGATTGGTTTTCCATCTCTTTCACAAATTATTGGAGGAATAAATTCATCATGGACTCCTTTATTATACGATTCTTTGATTGACCTTACGATATCATTACTTAATTCTCCAACCCCATTTACCAAAAGATCATATACTTTTTTTATTCTTTCCCATCTTTGATCGCGGTCCATAGCATAATAACGACCACAAACAGTGGCTAATTCAGCCGATTTGTCCTTTGTGAATTCAATTATTTCAGAAATAAAATTTATTCCAGATTTAGGATCTACGTCTCTGCCATCAGTGAATGCATGTATGAAAACATTTTTTGCATTCATTTGATTTGTTGTGTTGATTATGTGTTTTAGGTGATCAATATGTGAGTGAACTCCTCCATCTGAAACTAGACCAATGATATGAATGTTTTTGTCATCCTTAATTGACTTTTTGATTTTCTTCCTCATGACTTCGTCTTTATCAAAACTATTATTTTCAATATCATGGTTAATTTTTGCTAGTTCTTGGATTACTACTCTTCCACTTCCAATATTCATATGACCAACTTCACTATTTCCCATTTGTCCTTTTGGTAAACCAACATTTGAGCCGTGAGTTAATAATTGAGCATTTGGATATTTTTTTAAATAATCATCGTAATTTGGTGTGTGTGCTATTGAAATTGCAGATTTTTCTGGCTGGTTAGCAATTCCCCAACCATCCAAAATTATAAGAACA
>CESP01006354.1_pt1 | contig 32056 bp, 27 predicted proteins | sample 531211 | NCBI WGS metagenome assembly CESP01 (sample SAMEA2622074, study PRJEB7988) | marine metagenome | biome: marine biome (ENVO:00000447); feature: surface water layer (ENVO:00002042); material: "saline water (ENVO:00002010), including plankton (ENVO:xxxxxxxx)" | depth 5 m | reverse complement strand
GATAAAAATTTTTTAAAGTTATGGGCAACTAATTCTCCTACTCTATTCATAGTAAATTTACATCCAGAGCAAACTTACTTTCCAAAAATTGCTAGTCGAATCAGTAAAAATGGGGGAATGGAATCGAATCCTCTTCACATCATGTCACCAGAACTTGATAATAATATTCAAGAACAGATAGATATTTTTCTTAATAAAATTTAAACAAAAACAATGAATAGATCAATTCTTTCTTATATTAATTACTAACAAAAAAATTGATTTAAATAATTAAAGGGTTTATGAATAATCTTGAAAAAAAAATGACTGAAATACTTAAAAAAAGTGTTGAGGAATATGGCGTGGTTGGAACTAAGGCAGAATTTGAGGCAGAAGGTACAAGAACCGATGAGCTTTTACGACTTATGGAAATTGCAAATAAATCAGGAGCCAAAGTTGGCCTCAAGATTGGAGGATGCGAAGCTATTAAAGATCTATATGAATCTAAACAACTTGGCGTTGGATATATTATCGCCCCAATGGTTGAGACTCCATATGCTCTACAAAAGTTTATTAACGCGAAGAATTTAGTTTATTCAAAAAAAGAGGCTGAAGATACTAAATTTTTATTTAATTGCGAGACTCAAACAACTGTTAATAATTTTGAAGAAATGATAAATGTATGCAAAAAGAATGAAAATTCAGTTGATGGTGTTGTTTTTGGAAGGGTAGATTTTGTTGGCTCTCTTGGATTAAATAGAACAGATATTGAATCAGATTCAGTAACCGAAGATGTTATATCTATATCTAAGCTTTGTAAACAAACTGATCTTGAATTTGTGGTAGGTGGTGCAGTATCATTTGATGCTAAAAATAATCTTCAAAAATTCAACTTATCCCATTTAACAAGATTTGAAACAAGAAAAATCATATTTGATGCTGCAGCTTTATCACTAAATACACTTGAAAAAGCTTTAAAAGATGCAGTTCATTTTGAACTTTTATGGCTTTTTAATAAAAGAGAATACTATTCTAGGATGCATAAAGAAGACGATAAGAGAATAGATATGCTTGAGGCAAGATGGAAAATTCTAGAAAGTAAATAAATATATGCATTAATGAGCGATATTACAGTCCTTACAGGAGGAACGGGATGGGTTGGAAGAAATTTTTTATCTGAAATTCAGGAAAATTATTCACCAGCAGAAATCCAAGAAAGAGTTTTAATATTTGGAAGTAAAGAGGGGGAAATCATTATAAATAAATACAGGAGTAAAGAATTTGTAAAAATCCCTGTTTATCCCCTATCTTCTCTAAATAATATGCTTAAAAAAAAACCGGGAATAAGGTTAATTCACTCTGCATTTCTAAGAAAAGAAAAACTAAATAAATTAGGCACGCAGAGGTATATACAGGAAAATAAAGAAATAACAAATTGTGTGAGAGACCTCTTGAAAAGCTCAAGTAATTCTAAGTCCATCGTAATTTCTTCTGGAGCAGCAACTTTATTTGAAAAACATAAAAAATCTATAAAAGAGGACCCATATGGATTCCTTAAACTTAATGAAGAGAATAAGCTTAATGAAGTATCCGAATGTATGAAATTAAGAATCTACGGATTGACAGGGCAATTTATAACTAATCCTGAACTATTTGCGCTTGGTTCTTTTTTAATTTCAGCTAAAGAAAAAAAACCAATTGAAATTAAATCTAAATTTCAAGTAATTAGGAGTTATGGATTCGCATCTGATATCTCCAAATTTGGTTTAAGATGGCTGAATTCTAATCTTGTGGCAGACTCCATTTTTGCTGCAACTGAAACATTAAGTATTTATGAATTAGCTCAGAAAATTACAACCATTTACAATTTAAAACCAGTCATAGCAGATATAGATAACAATTTACAAAAAGATGAATATACTTGCGATACGAGAAAATTTAAAAAATATCTCAACTCATTTAATATTAAACCTACTAACTTAGCAAAACAAATAACAGAAACTTTTAAGCATATTTAGTAGGCTAAACAAATGAAATTATTAATACTTTTGCAAGATATAGTACATATTTCCTAATGGCAATTTTACGTTAATATTTTTTGCAAACCCAATATTTAAGCCAAAAAAACTTGTAACCATTGATAAAGAGAAATAATTTGAAGTTTTTCCTTCCTTAACTAATTTATATCCAGTTTTAGCACTTATTTCACTCATACCTTTTTTAGTGAAAAGCTGTGGATGTTGGGAACAGTACGGAGGCCATTTTTTTCCCAACAACTTAGCCAATGATGATTCAGGATTATGAACTACAACTAGTAGTATTCCATTAATTACTAACTTTTTTTGTATGGCAACTAAAACATCTTTAGGCTTGAAACAATGATCAAGTATATGAATACATGCTGCCAAATTAAATTTGTTATTTTCTTCAATCCCCATTTGAGCTATATCTTTATAAATGGAATAGTGATGACTGTAACTCTCCAAATTTTTACTTAAATCTTCATTAACCAGTGAATTTGGTTCTATTCCTACGCAATTTAAAAACTTTTTATCTAAAGTTTTACTTAGCTCTTTAATTAATAATCCTCTATCAGCTCCTAACTCTATAAATGAAAATTCATTTTTATTATTTAATGATTTAATACTTTTGGAAATAATTTTTGCATATCCATTCTGATTTTTTACTTGATTTATAGTATTTACTGCTTCTTCCATATTAGGAGGCATAAAAGAATAAAGTTCATCTATTAATGTTTCGGATGGATATTCATAGTTATAAAGTGAATTACATTTATTACATCTCACATAATCAAAATGATCAGTTCTCCCTAATCCCATCCAGACTCTTTTTAAAATGTTTTTATCAGTTTTTTTATCTAAACCACCTTTTATAATTTTTAGATTTTTGCTAAATGGTTTATTACAGCAAGGACAGATTCTTCTTTTTCTAAAATCCAATTGAATATTAAAACTTATGTTTTAATATTAAAACCAGTTCAGAAGATATTAATAATAAGTAAAAAATTGAAATACGCTTAAGCTATTTAAAACTCTTAAAAATCCCCTAAAACAACATTTTCTATCAATTCATAACCTTCCTTGGATCTATTTTCAATCAATTGCAACCTCCATAAATATTTATAAACTTTGCTCATGGCCTCCAAAACATCTACATTATTTGGATTTAATTTAGGGTCTCCACGCCAAAGACTGTAAGCATATAAATAAATTTGAAGAGTTTGAGTGAATAATTTTTTATCAAAAATCAATCCTTGCTTACTTAATTTTTCTTCATAATCATATTTATCGAATAATTCTTTTTTTAAGTCATTTAATGTTTTATTTAAGAAAACCTTATTATTAAGCAAGTTATCAGATTCCCTCTTTGTATTTATAAGGGATATATAAGAATCAAAATTATAAAAACTCTGTTTCATAGTTTCTTGGATTTTCGGATTTTCTATAATCGCCAATTTCCCCTCAGATGAACCCAAAGTAGAACCAGAAATTATTCTTGGAAAAAGCTTTTTGGTTAAAACATCTGCGTTATCACTTAAATAAATATACTTATTAATATTTTTATTTTTAGAAACTGAAACTTTTATATTTGGAAGTTCATCATTTGAGATACTACAAGATCTCATCTTTATTGCATTGATATTTATATATTTCTCTTCGCAATTTCTTCTAAGCCAAAATTGCCTGTAAAATGGTTTCGCTAGCACGTTTTTAGGAATTTCATTCCTTGATTTATTTAGTAATTTCAATTCTGAAATAAATACTTGTGAAATAGAAAAGAATCCACTAGGTCTCCAAAACAAAAATATAGTGCTTATAAAAATTAAAAGATATGAAATTAATGATATATATAATTTTATAAATATTTCCATAAGTGTCAAACTATCGATTTTTGTTTTTGAGATAAAAAATTTATTACTTAACAAATTGCAAATAAATAAAAGAGTCTTGTTTTTTCCAAATTTTAATAGAAAATTATTTAAATCTATATTAATTTCTAAAGTAAGAATGTTCGCGACAATTATTCCAAATGGAATACAAGTAGCCATAAGGTATAAAACAAAATGATTTGGAGAACCCCAAAATTTACTAGGATATAAAAAAAGAAAAATTGGAATAAATGATAGAGGCGTCAGAAGATTTAATTTATTATTAATATTTTTGTTATTATCTCTAGATGAATCGCTAAATTGTCCAGCTAAGGTCCAAATTCCATAATAAATTAGAGCGAAAATAATAAATGCTTTTTTATGAATAACAGATTCTGTAATAGAAGAAGAAAAAATCTGATTATCTTCACCTACTAAAATTAAACTAAGGAATTTAGAAAAAATTGAAAATAAAATTATTAAGAAAATATTTTTTAAATAAATTATATTCTCATCTATAAGCTGCTTTACTTTTTTAATTGAAATTCTCTTTATGAAGAATGACAAAAATAATACCAACCCGATAGATGATGCTATGAGTATTTCAAATTGCGGACTCATGCATAATGAAACTAAATAAAAAAATATCCAAGTAAATATATTGTTATTTATTTTTTTTCTTGATATCCCAATAATCCCTAAAGTTATTAAATTAATAGGAACAACCCTTATAGGCCCAAAACCTGGAGAAAGCAAAAACTGCTGACTGTTAACCAAAGAAAATGCCAAAACTAGAATAATAATAGTGTTTATAAATTCAGTATTACTAAGAATATTTTTAATTTTTGCAATATAAATAATAAGTAAATTCAAGGCTATTCCAAAAAAAAGTGAATATGCTGCAAATGTTTGAATTTTCATTTCAATATTCAAATTAAGCAATAATGAAGGGAAAAATAACGTTATCAATCCATATTGATGATTTATAATATTTGAAAAATTTTTAAAACTAAATCTCTCGAAATCAATTTCTTTAAATAACGCTGAATAATGATGAATATAAAAACCCCTCATTCCATTAATGCGCCAATAATGACCACATGAATCGCCTCTTAGGAAGGAAATTACTCCTGCCGTTTCTAAGCCGCTATCTCCAATATTTGATAAATCTTTAACATCTTCATACTCTATTTTGCATGTTTGACTATATTTATTATCTATTTGCAGTTCTCCAAATTCTATAGGTTCTAATATTGAGGAATTAATAATTGATAGTTTTAATACCAAAATTACCGAAAGTAATAATATGATTATATTCTCAAATAGTTTCTTTAATTTCACTTTTTACCTCTAAATACCCATAAATTGGATGCTAGCCATTGTAAAAAAACAACACTTGGAACAACAAAAAGTTGAATTAATAAGAAATTATCTGTTAATACAGAGCCTATTCTTGTAAGAGCTCCATTCAGAAAAAAAGAGGAAGAATACGTAGTAGCATATTTTATATAAGGTGGCTTTGATAATTTTCCAGGAAATGCAATTATATGGTAGGTCATTATGCTGTAAAAATATCCTACAAAGCTACAAATAAGAATAGTTAGATATTTTTGATTAGTTAATTTATAAAAAAAAATAATTACGAGAATCCCAATAAAAGTATTAATAGATGAGGCAAAAAAATATCTTTTTAAATTTCTAAACCTTAACGCACTCCACATTATGAAAAAATATATTCTTAAATCTTATCATTTTAATTTTAAATAAATTTCAATTTTAAAAAGTCGCGTAATTTATTTTCACATCATTTTGATATATTTTAAAAATTATTTGTATATTTTCTTTTGCTTAACTTCTTTTCTAATTGGTTTCAATCTTGAAAGTATCTGACCCTGCCTATCTAAAAGAAGGGAAATTAATAAGAGTAATCCTGAGTTAATTAGCAAAAGAAGAATAATTATTGATGCTATACCAGGCCCTAGGCTTTGCCAAAATAAAAGTTTTAATGTTATGGTTACTGGAATAAGAATAATACTTAAGAAAGTAAGTGTTATAGATAATTTAGCCGCGATACTTGGAATTCTTGTACTATTCCTTACTATAGTTTTTAGAGCCTCTTTTACATATGAATAAAAATCGTATGAGGAAGTTCCATGTTTCCTCTCTAAATGATCATATGAACAATAATAAATATTTTTTGTTTTAAGTGGAAGAAGGACTCTCATTGTTGGCTCTTCAAGATTATTATCCCTAAATTCATCAATTAGAGAACTTTTATAAAGTCCAAAACCACTATATCTTGAAGTTATTTGAATTAATCCAAATGCCTTTAAAGTAAAGTAGTAGAGACCTCTTATTTTCCACATAAAAAAATTCTCTTTGGATTCTTTTTTAATCCCAATTGATGCATCATAACCCTCTCGAATTCCTTCTATGAACTTTAAGAGCATTGCTGGAGGTTCTTGTAAATCAGCAGCTATTAGAAAAACTACATCTCCTGTACAATTTAAAATCCCGAAGAAAGGGGATAATACTGCCCCATAGTTTTTGTCGTTGACAAATAATTTAATATTCTTATCCCTTTCCTTCATTGATAAAACTTTCTCAACGGTTTTATCATCACTACAATTATCAATTACAAAATACTCATAAGTATCAAATTCAGGATAATTTTCCCTTACTTTATCTATAGCTTTAATACACTCTTGATAATGTTTTAGAATATTTGCCTCTTCTCTATAAGTTGGGACTACAATGCTTATCTTCATGAAAATTGAGTTAAAAGATCAATTTAATCTTCATTTTATATTATCAGAATAAAATAAAATTCCATTTAAATAATTTTTTCGAGATTTGCTTTAAGATTTTTGAAGTTGCTAAATTATATTTATGAGAAGTCCTTGACTAATAATTTGTACATTAAATCTTTGATTTAAATATGTAAATTTATGATTATTTTTATCAGATTTATTAATGACTAACAATGGAGATATAACTTTTCCATGCCATGGACATGCTGTTCTACATTTTTTGATTTTCGTATCATATTCATAAGATAAATTAGCCCCTTCATGTTGACAAATGTCTCCTAACAATGAAATCTGGTTGTTAAAGTTAATTACTGTCAAAAATAATTCTTTTATATGTTTTTTTTCTTCTTTGAAATTTATATCAACTAAAAAGCTTTTTTTTAATTTAAAAAAGTTTGTTGCATCTACATTTACCTTATTTAAATCTTCAGTTTCCGAAAAGCCAATTTTGTTAGATTTGTCACTTCTAAATGAAATTTTGTTTTTCCTTAATAAACCTCTTTGAATTCTCATTGGAACATCTTCTGACATGAGCACTTTATAGTTTTTTCTAGTTGCAAATTTTATAGCAATCGCCAATAACTTTTCTAGAAAGTTTCTATAAAAAAATTTATATTCAGTAGTGGTTTTTGCTTTTAAAATATCCTCACTTTGGTGGGTTGTCGTTACTGAAACAACCATACCCAATATATTCATTACATAACTATGTTTTTTCATATCAGTATGTTCAATATAGTTTGTTACAGGAATACAGAAGGGTCCAAACTTTTGCATAAACATATTTACAATCCTTTCATTATCCGAGTAAAAAGAATATCCCTCTACTTTTGTATGGACATAATTAAGATGAGGAATATCCGAATAATTCCACTCAGAATCTCTATAGTTATAAGCACCAGTAGTTGTGCATCTTAGGATAAGATACTTATAACCATTACGTCTCATAAATCGTGAAAAGCTCATGATTAGATATGTTTACTCATATTTTTTATCTTTTTATAATAATCCTTTTTGGGATTTGTAGCGTTTGCATAGGATTATAGTTTTCAATCGAAAGCAAACAAAAATTCTATAAAAATACATGTTTTTTAATATATAAACCTTTTCAAAATTTTTTATCACTCATTTAACTTTAAAAAGTAATTTTTTTACAACTAAATAATTAGAGATAGTGGCTAAAAGAACACAAATTAACCAGGATAATAATTTTGGAATACCAACAGAAGTTAAATTAGCAATTGCAAAAGCGACAACATAAATAGCTATAAGGTAATAAGAAAAGTAGCAAAGTTTGCCATAATTAGATAATTTCTTATCAAAAGTGATACGTGAGTTAAAGAGATAACTACATATTAATGCAAATATTTGAGCTATTATTGCTGAAAAGAAAGGAGAAATTTCTAAAATATAACTTTGAATATAAAACAATAAAGAACTTATAAAATTAGCAATGATTCCTGAAAATAAAAAACCAGTTATGTATTTTCTAGACTCCAAAATAAAGTATCATATCGATATATAAATATTAATGTTAAATGTCAGTAAAGAGCAAGAAATATTTTCTATCTATTGTAATTCCATGTTTCAACGAAAGTAAGGGCTTAAAAAAACTTTTCTTAAAAATAAAAAAAAGCGCAGAAAATTATCAAAATATAGAGTTTATTATCGTAGAAAATGGATCAAGTGATAATTCTAGATCAACATTAATAAATTATGAAAAAAAATTTAATATAGATAATATAAAATTCGTCTACATAGACAAAAATATTGGATATGGTAATGGCATAAAAAAAGGATTGTATTATGCATCTCCTAATTCCGAATATATTGGATGGACCCATGGTGATTCTCAAACTGATATTTTAGATGTTGAAAAAGCATATAAAATACTAAAGAAAAATAAATCTTCTGGAAACCTCTGCATAAAGGGTAAAAGAATAAAAAGACCTTATATCGATTCTTTTATCAGCAAAGCGATGAGTATTTTGAGTTCACTAATATTTTTCCCAATACTACTTGATGAAATTAATGCTCAACCTAGCATTTTTTATAAGGATTTGAAACTTTTTATTTTAAATGGTCCAAATGACTTTAATTTAGATTTATTTGCTTTTGTAGGGGCAAAAATAAAAGGATTCAAATTTAAGAGATTTAATGTTTTTTTCCCAAAAAGAAATCAAGGAAAAAGTAGTTGGAACAATGGTTTATTATCAAAAATAAGATTCTCTACTAATTCAATAAAGTATATAATAAATTTTAGAAAAAATTTAATTAAACTTTCTAATTTATAAATAAATTTTTATAGATGGGTTTTATTAAATACAAATAAATAACATATGTTGAAAATAATGAAAAAGAAAAGAATAACGGTTGATCGATAAATCCCAAATATTCACTAAAAGGCATTGCGTATGAAGCCCCTACTGCAGCAAAAACAAAAGGTAACAAAGTTGAATTTGTAGAAATACTTAAATTTTCTTTATGATTTGAAGATAACAAAATTATGGGAATAAATAATATCCAAAGTCTTAATGAATACGAGGGCATAATATAAAATGTGGTAAAGAAACCAAGTAAACCTGAACTTATCAAGATCCTATCTGAGGAAGAAGATTTGTTTAAGATTTGAAGGGTCTCATGACCAGCTTTTCTAATTTTAGAGAGCATCAAAAAAGTGAAGCTTAAAATACTTGCTACAAATATAAATTTCATTATTAAAGACGAATCTAAACCCAAAAGATTAAAGTGATTTGGATTCTCAAACCATCTCAATGAATTTTTGATAGAAGGAATCCCAAAAGAAAAAAATATTGGGTAAGAGGAGTTTGCCAATATATCTTTGATATTTATCAAATTACCTCCTATCGTTAAGAAAAAAAGTAATAAAGAAGTTATAAAAAACTTCCTAGAACCTCGAAGTTCATAAGCAATACCTACTAAAAAAACAATTGCAGGTAGTTTTAAATAACTACAAATTGCGATTATTAACAAACTACAAAAAATTCTTAAATTATCAATATTTGAAATTTCTAAGAATATCTTTTTAGAAAAATAGTCTTTTTTTGGAAGAATAATTTTTAATGAAAGTAATATTAAAGTTAAAATCAGGATATCATTATTTCCCTGTAAAATAAGAGTCATAAAAGGGGGAGAGATCAATAATAAACTACTTATCAACTGCCCCATAGGCTTGAGTTTCTTAAAAAGATTTAGAAGTAAAAAAGGTAATACTAAAATTATCATTATTAAGAAAGATGCTGAATTATTAGTTAAAACTGGCTGCCATGCGTTGCCCTTTAACCCAAAAAAGTTCAACAAATAAATCCAACCAAAAGGATAATTCATAGCCACAATATTGCATGGATTAGATTCATATGGATTTAAACCTTGCATTACACAGTTTGGTTGACTCAATAAAATACTCAAATCACTAAATAAATGGTGACTTGTTAATATACCCATTGCTCCGTAAAACCAAGTTGAAAATTTAAAGTTAAAAATAAATATTAACCAAGTAAAAACCCACATAATTAATACAAACCCTCTAAAAGTTTTTAAACTCTTTTCTTTTGTAATGTTTTTAATAAATATGGATATTTTCTTTTCTATAAATGACTTTTTTAATGCAAATAAAAATAAGATGATTGATATTGAAATGTATATCAAAAAAGATAATATTTTTAAAATACTATATTGAATTTTTTCTGTAACAAATGGACTTTCTCCACTATTATAAAGTAACAAAAGGAATGAAATAATCAAAAATACTATTGAGGAACTCAAATTAATAAATTTTTGAGAAGAAATTAAAACAAATAAACGTGATAAAATAGGGTTCAAACGAATAGCTTAATAATGAGTTCTAGATTAGAATATTTTATTGCGAAAAATGCAATAAATACTGCAAAAAATAATAATATTTCAATTATAGGGATAGATGGACCTACAGCATCTGGGAAAACAATTCTTGCAAACAATATAGGCTCTATTATTAAAAATCAAGGTTTCAAAGTAGCCTTTCTTAGACTTGACTGGTATTTGAAAGAGAGAACTTTCAGGGCAAATGATCTTAAAAAATTAGAAGAGAAGGATATCAAATTTTACTGTGAAGGAGAATTGCATATGAATCTAGAAAAAGTAACAAATTTTCTAAAAAAAATAAAAAGGGTTAGATTTGATGATTTTAATAAGGACAAAAGCGAAAGTTCAATAAAATTGGAAAATTTATACTCAAGAGAAAATAACGGCTTATGTAATGGTGAAATTATTTTAAATATTGAAAAAGGGACAGTTGTAATTCTTGAGGGCCACTATACTTCAAGACCTGAAATATCTTCTAATATTGATATCAACATTTGTTTAGTATCAGAAGAAAAAGAACTTCTAAAAAGAAAAATAGAGAGAGTCGCAGGTTATAGAGATGAGAAAGAGACATCTGATTATTTTTACAGAATAGATATTCCTTCTTTTTACTATCATTTTTCAAGATTTTTTCACGGTGTAGACTATCTCATAAATAATACGAACTATAAAGAACCAGAACTTTTAGACTCTTCAAATTATTTTAGTTGGGTTCAATATTATAAAGAAGTAAATATAGATAATAAAATTAATTTTAAACTTAAAAATAACCTTAAAGAAATTGCAGATAATATTATCCTTCAAAGTGGAAATTATATTTTTGATATCCCTGATGAAATTTTTTTATATCAAGGATTGCTTTGCGAAATAGAAGAGATATTTGATTTAAATTATAGATTCGCGATAAATGAAGACTCTAGAGATTTGTCAAAAGAAATTGAAGAAATAAGAATAAATTTTGAAGCGAAACTTAAAATTATAAATCCAAAAACATGTGTTTTATTGACAACTAATTCTTCTTTATATACAAACTATTTTAAATCAGAGACAACTTGTATTGGTTTTGAAATTTTAAAAAACAACTCTCAAGAAATATATATAAATTTCATTACCTCTCTTCAGAAATCCGAAATTGTTATTGCTTCTAAAACAGGAGTTTATATTTTATCTAGGGATTCTAAAATCCTTAATTCAGCTAAATCTAATCAAAGAGAGCAAGGAAATAACAAAATCGATTTAAAATTTAACTATGAATTAGCATCAATTGGAAATTCTCCAAGAAATAGCAATGAAATAACTTGTTATACGCCAATAAAATATTGTAAGCCCTTCTTTTTATCTGACTCATTGTTAAAAGTAAACACTATAGAAACTGGCTTAGAACATTCAGTTTTAGATTTTACTTCCCTTGTATTAAAAGCATCTAAAAATAAGAACTCAGTCATTATCCATAGATTATCGACCTTTAATGAGATAAATCATTACAAAAATCTTTTAGAGGCTTTAGGTTTTATGTGTAGCATTACTGGGCAATATATTGTAGCTGTAAGGAGCTATTCAAAAGATCTTATAAAGTCATATAAAATATTTCATAAAAAATTTGATCAATCTTCTGAAATAACAGATTACTCTAGATCTCAATATGATGAAATAATTAAAAAGGAAATTTTAGAAGCAGTAGGCTTTGTAAAAGAAAAAATTAAATCATTTTTCTTACATAATCTTTGTTTACATAAATTTGAGAATTGTAGTAATAGTAGTCTGATTAATGATCTTAATTTGATGTTGGCACATGAAAATAGAACAGTCAGAAAATCTGCTTTTAATTATATTTTGCATACTGCACCAGAATTGAAAATTAATATTACTTTAGATAAAAGAAGTATAGAAGTTGACTTATTCGCATTTCCTAGAATTCTGCCCACAATTATGTCGGAAATTTATTTATGGCAAACCCTGAGAGCTGAAAAAAGTGCCATACTTGGCGCAAATATTTATGATATTGATGATTATAAATCTCTTGATATAAATGCTCTTTTAGCTGCAAGCAAAAAGGAAAGTTCTCCAGTAGTAATTCAATCATCATTGAATGCTTTAGGTCCTCAAAATGAATCTAAAAAAGGATATCTAGGTTTAAAAGATGGTCCTCGAAAGCTTGTAGAAAGTACAATAAACTGTGTTATGAACTCTTATAAAAATGATGATTTAAATTTACCATTTTATGGAATTGGATTAGATCATGTAGACTCAAGGAATGATGATTCTAATAATAGAACAGAAACTTTTCTAAAAGAAGCATTAGATTCAAATAATATTACCCATTTAGTGCTAGATGGTTCTTCTCTTTTTAAATCAAAAACTTCTAGTCCAAGTGATATTAAAAATGCATATAAAAAAGTAGTAAATTATGAAGTAAACTTGATTTCTAATTTTGAAAAAATTTTATTAATAGATCAGGAATACTGTATTGGAGAATTGAATTATATAGATAATGACAATTCTGCAAAAATTCCTAGTAAAGAAGAAGTTCTGTATTTTTGTAGATTGCTAAATAAAACTCTTTGTTTGCAAAACAAAGGTTCAATTACAGCTAGACCAAAATTATTTATAGCCAATGTAGGAACTACTCATCATCAAAAAGATTCTAATGAGATAAATTCGGGAATATCTGAGAAATGGGTAAATGAAGTTTCCAGTACAAATTTCATCTCAAGCGTCCTCCATGGAACGACTGGAAGTAATGAAAAAGTTCTGATACAGTCTATTGGTGGGTGCCACAAAGTCAATATTGCTGGTGACTTATTAAAAACTTTAGTAACCGCTTTACCAAAAGATGAAGGAAAAAACATAGGACTTTTTGACACTAATACAAAATTGAAAGCTCGAAAATTAAAAGATTTAAAAAATAAATTAAATAATATTGAAAAAGAAAATATACAAGTAAGCATAGAAAATCATGCTAAAAATTTATTTCATACCCTTAAAAGCCCTATGCTTGATAAATCAACAAAATCTTACTTTCATAGAAGCAGTTATAGTTGGCCTAAACAATATATCCAAAATATATTGAAAGCATATGAAGGACATCTTGATAACTCAACTTTTATTAAAAAAAATTCTAAGAAAGATTCAAAGTTTTCGGCCTCAATGATTGAGGTGCCTTTTTCAAATGAGTTTTGCAAAATAACTGATATGCTCGTTCGTTCTGGGATTGATCATTTTCATCTTGACGTAGGAGATGGTAAGTTCATTCCAAGATCTTTTTCTGCTATTGATAAATTAGAATTTCTCAGTTCTTCCTATCAAGATATATGCCTTAGTATTCATTTAATGGTTGAAGAACCTTTCCTTAATTCCCATATAGAACAATATGCTAACGCTGGCGCCACATCAATAGCTGTTCATAAAAGATCTTTCTTAAATCAAAACGGATTTCAAAATGCAATAAAATACATTACTAAAAAAAATATCATACCAGGTCTAATTATCGAAGAAAGTGAAAATCAGTATCATTATCTTTGGGAAACAATAGTTAAGAATAACTTAAAATGGGTAGTAGTAATGGGGGTGCCAATTGGCTATGGAGGTCAACTATTTAGGAGAAATGCTCTTATGACTATAAAAGTTTTAAGAGAACTTTCTGAGAAAAACAATTATGATTTAAAAATAGAAGTAGATGGTGGATTAAATTTTAATAACATTACAGAATGTATAAACTGTGGAGCAGATGTTTTAGCAGGTTGGAGTATAATTAAAGGGGAAAATGTTGAAGAAATAAAAGATAAGTTAAGTAACTTACAAAAAATAATTAAATAATTTTGTGACTTTATCTTTAAATAATTACGGAGTTATAATACCTCTTTGTGGAGAAGGGAAAAGATTTAAAAAAGTGGGATTTAAAGAACATAAATCCGTTTTAAAAATACAAGGAAAATCTATGCTTGAGAGAGTAATGCATAAGTTTTTAGGAAATCCCACTTTTTATGTAATAACCACGCCAAAAATATTTGTTTATCTTGAAAAAGAAATTAAATATTTAGTTAAAAAATATAAGTTAGAGATTTTACAAGTTGATGATCATTCACTTGGTCCTGCTTATAGTATTTATCTTGCAAAAAGTAAGCTTCCCAAAGATATTCCTATTTTTATTTCCTATTGTGATATAACTTGGTCATGGAGCAAAAAACAATTTAAAAGTTTTTTTCAAACAGATGCTGCTATAGCCACTCACACTGGCTTTCATCCACATGTTATTTTTAATAATTTTTCTGCTTTTTGTAAACCAAATGAAGATAATATTTATTCAGAAAATGAGTCTAATAAAGTCATCGTAAATTCACTAGATGAGATTAAAGAAAAAGATTCATTTACTGAGGATTGGTTAAAAGAATTCTTATCAATCGGTCTTTTCTACGTTGATTCATTTAAAAGATTAGAAATCCCTCTCAATTTGCTTATTAACTCATCGATTCGAGTTGCTGGCGAATTTTTTCCCTCATTACTTTTCAACTTTATCAAAGAAAATTGCAAAGTAACACTCATAAATCTTCAAAGTTATGTTCATTATGGTGCTCCCGAATCATTTAAAGATTTCAAATTTCGAGCTGAAAAAATTTCGCAAATAAATAACTTCCTGAATTTGCAAAATAAATTTATTCCGAAATTAGATGCTGTCATATATACATCTGGCAAAGGTTCTAGAGTCAAAACATTTTATAATTGCCCAAAACATGAAATAAAAATAAATACACTTTCTTCAAAATATACTTTGTTAGATCTAGTAATTAAATCATTTCCACTTTCTAAAAAAATTATTGTTCATGGACCAAATTCGAAAATCTATCTAAAAAATGAAAAAAATATTTTTTATAATCAAATTCCAGAAACAGAAAGTCAAATAGAATCTATTTCTGAAAGTAAAAATATTTTACAGAATAAAAAAGATTTTTGGCTCTGCTCCTGTGATTGTTTTGGAGAATTTGATAACGAACTTTTTCAAGATATTATTTCTCAGAAGGAAAAATTCGACATAATTTGTTTTGGATTTCAGCCAACTTTTCTTCAAAAATCAATGCCTAATCCAAGCTTCACAACTTTCTCTTTTAAAGAGAATAACGTTATCAAGGTAAATATAAAATCTTCTTCTTTCAATTCAGACTTAATGGGTTTAGCTGGTTTTTTCTTTATTAAAGACGGAAGTTTATTGAATGAATTGGTAAAAAAAATATGCTTAATTAATAAGAGATTTACAAAAAGAGAACTAATCGCAGATGATTTAGTTAATTCTTATTTAGATGAAGGTAAAATAGTAAAATATATTCCGCTTAACCATTATTATCATTTAGGTAGTTATCCAGAGATAGAAGAATTTAATTATTGGTCACAAAATTTTAACTATCTATTAGATTATGGAACAATCTCAATTTAAATACAGTGGTCAAGAACTTGACACTTTTAAACATGCCCTTAACTTTAAGCAATATTACTATGATTTAGCAAAAAATTTAATTCCAAATAATTGCAGTGTTCTTGAAATTGGAGCGGGTATAGGAAGTATTACTAAATTATTCTCAAGAAATATAAATTTTACTTCTTGGACTCTTTTAGAGCCTGATGAAGATAATGCACAAATTCTAAAATCTAATTTCAAAAATAAAAATAGATTTATTATTTTTAATTCAAATTTAGAAGATTTTAAAAGTAAAAATAAATATGATGTGATAATCGCCGCTGATGTAATAGAACATATCAAGGATGATAGTTCCGCATTGAGTTACTTAATCAATTTACTTAATCCTGAAGGGATAATATTATTATATGTTCCTGCATTAAATTGGTTATACTCACCATTTGATAAGAGTATTGGTCATTATAGAAGATATAATAAAATTTCTTTAAAAAAGATTTTACCTAAAAAAGCTAATTTTTTAATTATCAAATATATAGATTCAATAGGTTTATTTGCATCAGCTGCAAACAAATTTTTGCAAAAAAGCTCTTCTCCAAAGTTAAAACAAGTTTTATTTTGGGATAGATTTTTAATCCCAATTTCAAGATTAGTTGATAGATTAATTAGATATAAATATGGAAAAAATATTTTTGCTGTTATAAAAAAAAGATGAATAAACCTTTGTTTATTATTCATAGAGTTAACTCGATTCCAAATAAGTCAATGCAAAACTCAAATGGATTTGAGATTGATATCAGAGAGGATAATAATGAACTTATACTTTGTCATGATCCATTTACTAAAGGGATATCTTTAAAAAGTATTGTTCCTTTTTTAGAAAACAAATTTATAATCTTCAATATCAAGGCAGAAGGCATAGAGCCATATATATTAGAAATTTGCAGTTCACTAAAAAATATAAATTACTTTTTCCTAGACAGTACAATGAGTTCAATATTTAAGGCAAAGGGGAAATATAATTTTAGTTCGAGACTTTCGGAGGTTGAACCAATTGAAATAAGTATCAAATTAAAGGAAAAGGGTCTAATTAATTGGGTCTGGATTGATACTTTTACCTCTTTCCCAATAACACGAGAACATATTTCTTTAATAAGAAAAAATGGTTTAAAAACAGCTTTTACATCACCAGACTTATTAGGCAGACATGAAGATATTGAACTTTATGCAAAAGAACTATTAAATTTGAAATATATTCCAGATATTATTTGTTGTAAGGAAAATAATATTGATATATGGCGTAGCTTTCTTAATTTAAATTAGAAAAAAAAGAATATATCATTTCCCTTATCAAAAAATTTTAAAAATCATAACCATTTGGATTCTTTCTTTGCCATCTCCAAGAATCTTCACACATTCTTTTTATATTATATTTGGCTTCCCAATTTATAATTTCCTTAGCTAATGATGGATCTGCCACAGATTCTGCAACATCTCCAAATCTCCTATCAACAATTTCATATTTGATTTCTCGGCAAGATACTCTTTCAAAAGCTTTTATAAGATCCAAAACACTTGTTGATAATCCAGTTCCAAGATTTAATTTTAAAAAAGGAGGAATTTTCTTTTTAAGAATATAAGACAAAGATAATAAATGTCCAACAGCAAGATCATCAACATGAATATAATCTCTTCTACCAGTACCATCAGATGTCTCATAATCTCCTCCAAAAACTTTTAATTTTTTTCTCTTTCCTAAAGCAACTTGAGATATAAAAGGCATTAAGTTATTTGGAATACCATTCGGATTATCTCCTATCAAGCCTGATTTGTGAGCTCCAATTGGATTAAAATATCTCAGTATAGCTACCCTCCATTCAGGTTCCGTTTTTTTTAGATCATATAAAATATTTTCAACTATTAATTTATTTCTTCCATAAACATTAATAGGACAAGGAGGAGTATTTTCTTTAAATTTAAAGCATTTAGATTTTCCATAAACTGTAGCCGATGATGAAAAAACAATATTTTTAATATTGTTTTCTGTCATAACTTTTAAAAGATTTAAACTACCTACAACATTATTATCATAATATTTAAGAGGATTTTTTTCTGATTCACCTACTGCTTTAAGTCCTGCAAAATGAATAACAGCGCAAATTTGATTATTTGAAAAAATGCTTTCTAGGATTTTTTTTTCTCTTATATCACCCTCAATTAATTCAAAAGATTTACCCGTAATAGATTTTACTCTTTGAGCAACTTCTAATGAGCTGTTACTGAAATTATCAATGGCAATTACTTCATAATTATTAGATTCAAGAAGTTGCACTATTGTGTGTGAACCAATGTACCCTGTGCCACCTGTAACTAATAATTTTTTTTTCAATTGTTTTTTCTAATTTATTAAAAATTTATCTTTTTCATAAGATTTTATCATTAGGCATGAATATTTTAAATTCTATCCAATGCGCTACGGGTTTATCTTGTTCTTGAACTTTCATAATATTTCTTTTAATACACTTATTTTGGTAATTAATTAATTTATCCTCAATTATTGCTTGGCTAAAGATAGAGTTTTTTTTATCTTTAAAATTAATCATTGAACCATCCATAGTTGTTACTGAAGTTGGTAAAAGAATAAAAACTATTCTTTTATTTCCACTACAATCATCATTAATTAAATCAAAAGTTTTGTTTATTGATAAAAGTGCTTTTTCCCTATTACTAAAATCATTCCAAGTTATAGTTAAATATTTCAATCTTGAGGATTCAAAGCCCTTTAATTTATAAAATAATGCTTGTGCTGGTACCACTGATAATATATCGATATTACTCGCACCTTTTTGTTTTATTAACCAATTAGCAATTTCATAATCTTTGCATGAAATTTTAAGAAAACTTGTATTATCAAAGAGTTCACTTGAACATTTTTTTTCATTTTTTTTTATTTCAACTAGATCCCACCATCTAAAAAGATATTCAGAATTTTTTGAAATAGTATTTTCATAATTAGATTGGTTCAAAATTTTTCTAAAAGAAATAATGCTTAAAGAAAGAATAAAAATTGAAATTAAAATTCTAAATATTTTCATTTTAAAGTTATGATTTTTTCTTTCTCAGTAAATTTAATTAATTCTATAAAAAAAGTCAGTTGTAAAATTAAGCCAATTACAAGCCCTATATAGTAGCCGTTATAACCCAATCCAGCCGAAGTGAAATTACCAAGAAGACAACCTATGGCACCAAATAAAATAAAAACTAATTTATTAAAATTATTTTTTTGAAAAGAAAACTTTTCTAATGATAAATTTTTAAAAATAAGGGTTTCTATAAAAAAAATAAGACAACTAACAAAAAGAATTACAATAATTTTTATCGAATAACCAGCTAAATTATAGTTTGAATTAAAAATACAATACGCAAAATATAAGTTGAAAATAAAAATTCCAATATATTTTGAGTATGGAAAATTTCTCAAATACAAAAATAAAAATATACCTAGTAAAATTGTATCCAACCTTTTTAGCTCATTAAGTAGATGATCAATTCCATTCATTACAAAATTAAATACAATTTGTTCACCACCTTTTGCTGCTACAGAGGCTGATAAAAATTGAGTTACAAAATTGTTTTGGTCTATTAAAAGATTTAAAAAAATTAAAATGAGACAAAAGCCAATTGAAACCCCTTGCCAGAAAAATATTTTATTAAGCCATAGCCTATCTTTCTTGAATAAAAGCCAGATGAGTAACATACTTAATTGAAAAAATAATAAAAAAACACCCATATTACTGTGTTTTAAAAGAACACCCAAAATTAGAAAAGAACCCAAAAATAAATAAGTATTTTTGTATTTTTCATTATTAAGATTAAAATTATCTATGGATAATAAAAAAAGATTAATTATAAATATTTGCGTAATTAAAACAATTATTGTGAAGTCATACCAAAGAAGATAAGTACTATTTTTACATATAAAATTAATTAAAAATAAGCTCATTATTTTTGAAGCAAGATTTATTAAAATCTTTTTTTCTTTATCATTAGTTAAAAAATAAGTAACTCTTCGAATTAACTTTTCAGTTTGATTAAAAAGTAAAAACCCGATCCCAAATCCTATTATTCTTAAGAAGATTAACTGACTAGAAAGTTTGCTTAAAAACCAAATAAATAAGGGATAAAGTGGTGGCAATAGAATTTCATCATTTCTAATAATCTCAAAGAAATTTTTATTATATGTTAATTCAACAAACCAACCTTCAGTATTAGGAACCACAGTAAATAGTTGCTCAAACAAAAATACACTCAAAATTATATAAATAATATTTTGAGAAATTTTTAATAATCTTATTTGCATACTTAATACTATTAATTCTTAATCCATAAAAATGCTTCTAGATTATTATTTATTAAAAAATTATCTTTCTGTATCCAATTTTTTGGGAGCATTTCAAAAAAATATTTCCTATTTATATTGGAGTTTTTATCTTCTATCAAAGAAATAAATAGAATTTTATTAAAAGCCCTTTTGTTTAACATATTTCTTATTGCCAGACTACTTATATTCTTATCTAATGGAGGAAAATAAAGTTGAGATGGTTGAAAAACTAGGGGATGGTATCTTTTCCCTTTATATTTATGACAATCACCTAATTCAAAAAGATAATTTGAATTGTATCCAATAAAGGAAATTCCTACTTTAGATTCCCTAATATCCTGTAATAAGTTTTTATCTTTTATTAAATTAGAGAGAGTTTGATCGCCAGAATCACAATCAGGAATTCTGATCAATTCATTCCCACCCATGTATTGAAATTCTCCTCTTGATTTTCCTAAAGAAATTGAAACTATTTGATTGATTCTTTCAAAATTAGAAAATTGTAATATTGCAGAAGTACCAGCAACAGAAAGTATTATGGACCTTAAGGGTTTTATCAAATTTGAAATATTTGAAGCATCAAATTTCCCAGGAATTTGAAAGATAATTTCTTGACTAAAAAAGCTTGTTATTAAGATTAAACTTGTTGGTAAAACTGCCGTAATATTATTAGAAACTGGTCTATAAGAAACATAACCTAGAACCAATCCTGAACAGGCAATAAAAGCAATTTTTTGTATTAAGCTTTTATTTGTAAATATTACAATAGAGCAAAATCCTAATAATGTATAAAGCGGTGATATTGTTATCCAAGCCCCTGGCTCGTACCATCCATAATTTTTATTAATGTAACTGAAAGGGTATGACAAAAGTCGAAGTAAAATATTATTTTCTATTCCAATTTTTTGATCAACAAATAAAATCAACAAACCAGCAAGTAAAGAAAGAACTAAAAATTGTAAAAAAAACTTTTTATTTTTCTTGTTGATAAATTTACTAATAATTTTCTTCAGATGATTTAGAGCACTTATCCCATATCTATATGTAAGAACAATTGTTATAGCTATTAAAGTACATATAAACATTTCCCCAGACCACAGAAAAGAGACTAGCAATCCAATTAATAAAATAATTTTCTTAATTTTTATTTGTATATTTTTTAAATAAATTTTGTTGGACAATGAAATTGATTGTATAGAAAAATATATTGACCAAACTACTAAAGGGAAAAATCTCATTAAACCAGAAGAAGGAAAAGACTGAGGACCAACACTTGAAGGGTCAGAAAAAATAAGGAGAAAACCAAGACAAGCAAATAAGATTTTCACTTTTTTATTTTTATTAAAGAGAATTAATGAGAAACTTGAAATTGTAAATATATAAATAAAAACTTGAAAAGTATAAAAAGCATACCAAGGGCTTTCACTAAATTTACTTGCTAAAAGCAAAGCTCCTTGAGAATATTGATTGAGAGTTTCAAGGCCTCCGCCAGCCTGATACTCAGACAAAGGTCCAACAAAATAAAACCAATGAAATAAACTTCCATGCACCCAGTCTAAAAAGTCTTTTCTAAATACTGAAATTATTAAAAAAGAAAAAAAAGTTAATGATACTATTTTCCATAAAGTTCCTAGAAAAAAACTTTTTTCGAAATTTAATTTTAATTTTTTGTCAGAAGAAATATAGAATATATTAGAAAAAACACCTCCAACAAACATAACAGAGTAAGTAGCTAATTCTTTTAAATAAGATCCTGCAAAAGTATGACCTATTGAAAGTCCATATAAAATAATTAAACTTAAAGAAGCGTTTATATTAAATAATTTTTCGCTGAATATTTTCCTACATAATAAATTTGTCAAAAGATAACCTAAACCAAAGAATAAAACTGGCAAAAGCTTCTCAATAGGACTTATTTTATAAGAAAAAAAATAACAACAAAGAATACTTAATATGAAAACTATTTTTGATATCAATAAATAATTTTTCGTTTGAAAAATATTCCATCTTTCGCTTTTTAAATTTGCAAATACTATGATGCTAGATGTTATAGCAGTAGCCAAGCCAGAGATTTTTACATCTCTTGAAAAACTACCAACAAAAATACCAACTAAAGTACTTAATGCAAGGGGTAAATTTAAAAATAAAATATTTTTCTGCATTAAGGCTTTAAACTTAATTCAAGATTATTTGATTCAACTTTGAAATTTTTCCATTTGGTAATTTTCTTAAGCAATATTAATAAAATTTTATTTAATAAATTATTATTAAATACCTTTGAAAGTTTTATTTTAAATTTTTTTTATTAAATCATTATGTATTTTCTTTGAAATAATCTCTCCTAAATAGAATGATCTATTTTGTCCTCTATCATTAGGAAAAATATTGTGCATATTTGCAAAATAACAGAACTTAGCACTTTCAGGATTTGGTGATAAATTTTGACCAGGTGACAATATCGGTTGGGCATATTCTGCAAATGATAATTTAAAATTTATTATATTTTTCTTTTCTATTTTCTCTATACCTGATAATTTATTTAATTCCAATGATGCATCAATCATAATTTTTTTCCACTCCTCTTTTGTGTATTTTTTATATTGATCTTTAGTACAATAAGATGCCAAATACAAAGGCCATGTAGGTTTGCCAGACTTATTCCATTCTTCATCAAGTTCTGCATAAGATATTGCAGCTAGAAATTCTTTATAAGCAGATTTATTTTTTTTATTTGTATCCGCAATACCTAGCCAATAGCTTGGTATTGGCCTTTTATTAAACTCAATAATTCCACAAATTGCACCAAGATATTTAAGATTTCGAGAACTGTAATGGACATCTTTTAACAATTTTGAATTTATCTTTGGAGATGTTGTGATCACAGCTCTATCATAATTTTTTCCATTAATTTTTAGCTTTTTTTCATCCTTTGAAAATTCAACTTTTTTAATTACTGTTTGAGTATATACATTCCCATTGGAGTTATTTATAGCATCAGCTAAATGATTATAAAGTGATTCGAAACCATTACTTAGATAGCCAAGCTCAATAGTTCTATCCTGTATTCTCGCTCTAAGCCAAGAATAAGGCATTAACTCTGCATATTTGCCAAATTTAAAATAAAGTAAGGGATTCCATATCTTTGAAGATGCTTCTTTACCAAATAAATTACTAGCAATTTTGTAAACTAACTTATTATTTAACTCTTTTGTTGTTGGGAAATATTTTATTATTGCTCCACCTAAGAGAAGTCTAAAAAATCCAAAATTAGAAAGTAGATTCGATTTTTTTAATGATAAAATACTTGAAATATCATAATATTTATTATTCCATATATGTCCTGTCTTTGTTCTCTTAAAAACTATTTCTGAAGAAATTTTATTTTTTCTGATAAAATCAAGAATAAACTTATCAGATTTAAATAAGTGGTGATAAAAACTATCTATTCTTCCTTTACTTAATTGAACTGCACCTGCAAGTCCACCAAGATTATCTGATTTTTCAAATATATCAACTTTAAAACCTAGTTTTTGAAGTTCATAGCCTATTGAAAGACCGCTTGCACCTGCTCCTATTACAGCGATATTAAAATCTGATGTATTTTTAGTCATTTTTTGTCTTACTGCCATATAGTGTATTTCCAAAATACTGTAATGAAACACTTGTCAACATTGCAAGCCATTTAATTACAGCGAGATAATTTTTAAAATTTAGCAGATTTAATCCAACAAATATTACTAGTTGAGATGCAGAGAGACCAACAAGAATAATTGAAGAATATCTTATAATGGATAACTTACTATTTTCACTTTGAAAAGTATATTTTTTATTCAAAAAATATGAACAAGTGCTGCCAATCAAATAACTAATTGGATTGGAATATAAGGGATCTATAAATTTTGATAATTGCATAAATGAGAGGAAATCAATAGACACACAACTTATCCCAATTATTAAGTACAAAATTGTTCTTTTTCTAAAACTATATTTATATATTGGTTTTTTCATTAATTATTAAAAAAGACTTTTGATTTCATCAAGATTATTTATGACATTAGATTCATTATCATCATGCAATGAATTCTTTGAACCGAATTCGTAAATAAAACTTTTAATTAAGCTTGTATTTCCCGCTAAAGTATCTGTACTGCTATCGCCAATAAAAAAAGATTTATCTATATCTAGATTATGATGATGAATTGCTCTTTGCAATAATCCAGTCCTTGGTTTTCTGCAGTAACATGCATGTTTATAATGAGGGACTTCATCTTCAAAACCCGAAACGGGGTAGTGTTTGCATTCAAAGTAAAAATCTATTGCTTTAGATTTAGATAAGTTTTTTATTATGTAATTCTTAATTAAATTGTGCTTATAATCATTTAATCTTCCTTGAGATACATGTGGTTGATTGGTAATAATACCAACTAAGACATTTTTACTTTTAAGTTCTTTAAGTATTTCAATTAATTCATTATTAAATATTATTTGATCTAATTCTGTTAGATGTCCTTTTTCTTTAATAATTACACCATCTCTATCAAGTAATAAACAAGCTTTGGGGAACAAATAAGATTTTTTATAAAAAGAAGGATCTCGCAGTATTCTTTCTGCATCATAAAATCTTTTTATAGTTCCAACATCTAATATAAACTCTGAACTCAGATATGAACTCGCATTAATAAGATATCCATCTTTTGGTAATACTTCTGAATATAAGTCACATTTTTGAGATGCCCAATGAGATAGCTTTTCAAAAAAACTTCTTTTAGCTAAATAAATTCCGCTTGTAGTAGTAGATGGGTCAATTTCATTAGAGGGTTCTTTTTTTGAAATAAATTTTGAAACATATCCATTGTCATCTATCTCAATTTTATCTGAGTCTTCAGGATGATCAGAAAATCTCGTAAATATATGAGTATCACTATTTCTAAAAAGATCAAAATCTTTTATGAAACGATATAAATCAAAATTTACAATTATATCTCCATAGATAACTAAATATCTCTCATCAGTTCTTTTTTTTATTGAGTTGAAGAGGTTACCAAATGTTGATAGAGGATATTTTTCAATAAAAATATTAATGGTGTCAATCTGATCTTTATATTTTTCTAATAATCTGATTTTTTCATTTTTAAAATCATCACTCATAAAGTGACAAATCCAAACAAAATCTTTGCATCCAAATGATATAAAATGTTTAATCTGGTGTTCTAAAATGGAAATCCCATTTATTTCTACAAGAGGTTTAGGAATTAAACCCTTTGTTATTTCTTTAAGTCTTGTTCCTTTACCTCCTAATAATTGCACTACTGTGATCATAATTAAATAATATCTCCTTTATCTATTCTTTTATTATATTTGAAGTAGTTTTTCTCGTTAATAGGGAATATTTTTATCAACTGCTGTTTAAGATAATGAAAAATTATTAATTGAATATCTTCTGCAATTTCCATATCATTTATCTCAAATTTAAGTGCAAGATTTACTAATTTTGAAATTGCACCTCCACCGTAAGCAGTAATTGAAAGAGTTTTCAAATAATTAACATTTGAGGCTTTCCTATTCATTAACTTCGCCGCATTTATAAGGTTAACTGAGTTGCCGCTTCCTGATAAAAAGACCACAGCCGTTGGAACTTTCTTTTTAATAAGAGATGATAAATGTATTGAAATAGCCTCTTCAAAGCAAAAGTCATTTGCAATAGCGCTTAATGAACAAAAGTTTTCACCAACTGAATGAAATGAGGCATTATTATGCGCAAAAGTTTTGTGATAATCTCCTGCTATATGTAGGGAATTAGCGAATGATCCTCCGTTACCACATAAAACTAAAGTTCCTTCATTCTCAATGATAAATTTTAAAACCTTCAAAAATTCTTGAATAATCTCTTTATTAGCACCTTTAAGTGAAGAATTAAGATTATTCGTATATTTAGAAAAATACATTAATCTGTTGCAATGGTTTGAAAAATACTACATCCTTTATTATCAATCTCAATAGCAATTGGATTTAATCCAAGTGAGTTTAAATATTCTTTACACTCTATATCTTTGCCAATAACAAGAAAAAAGCCTCCGCCGCCTGCTCCAAGCAATTTATATCCATAAATTGATTGATTTTCTAGTAAAGCCTCAATATCATTTATTACAGAATTTTTATTTCCGCTAGAATTTGCTTTATTTAAATCTTTTTTTAGTTTGTATGATTCAAGAATTAAATTTCCCAGGTGTTCATAATCTCCATTTTGTAATGCTTTTTTGCCCTCTTGAACAAAAGCAACGATTTTTGATTGATTTTCTCTTTTTTTCGAAGCCAAACTTAAAGCTGATGTATGATTTTGAAGGCATTTATTCGCGTCTCGAGACTGATTAGTAAAGACTAAAAAAAAGCAATCTTTTATTCTTTGGATATCTTGTTCATATAAATTGACTGATGCGTGTTCTATTTTATCTCCTTTTGAAAAACGAAAATGGCAGCAGCCCCCATAAGCTCCATAAGCCCCATCTTGCAATCCTACGGGATCTTTAAGTATCTTTCTCTCTATATTAAATCCATCCTTAGTCAATGAATAAGGGGTAAATGATTGATTATTTAATTTTTTTAAGAGGCCTATTAAACCCACAGTAAATATAGAAGAGCTTCCAAGACCAGTTCCAGACCTAATATCTGCAAAGCTAGCAAGTTCAATTTTTTTTGCATTATTCCAATAAATCTTTAATGCTTCCCTAAATAAAGGGTGTTTGATTTCTGATGGATGATCAAAAGTCTCAGTTTTACTATATTTAACAATGCTTTTATCTATTAGGATAGGTAAACTTGCATAAATGGTTATATATTTTTTTATTGCGAACCCAATTACTTCCCCAATATCTCCAGCTTCGTAAAATTCTGGGAGATCTGAGCCTCCTCCCAATAACGAAACTCTTAAAGGTATTCTGGCTATATACATCTTAATACAAAAATCTAATTCAAATTAATTGTTTCTTGAATAATATACCTTGGTCTTGGTCTGGTTTCTTCATAAATTCTTTGAATATATTGACCAATTATTGCGAGGCCAAACATATTTATCGCTCCAACCAAGAATATTGACACAATAACAGTAGTAAATCCCCAGGGGAAAACATAACCACTTACTTTTGCTATTAGATAAATCATTGAAATTAATAAACTTATAAGTGCTAAAGAAATTCCCAAATTAAATATTAGTGAGAGTCCAAAACTAGAATATGCAAAAACCCCATTCCCTCCAATTCTTAAAGATCCAAGAATCGGATTATATTTTGTTTGACCAGTAAGCCTAGGCTGCCTATCAAAATTGATATATATTGTTTTAAATCCCGCGTATGCAACCATACCCCTTAGAAATCCATGTCTCTCATTCATTAAATTGACTTGGTTAATTACCTTTCTATCGATCAGACGAAAATCAGAGACATTTCTTGGCATTTTAATTTCACTAAATCTATCGATTGTTTTATAAGCTATTCTCGCAACTAAGCTTCTTATTGGACTCTCTCCAAGTCTTTTTCTTAATTTAGGTAAAATAACATCATTACCTTCTCTCCACAATTTAAGCATTTTAGGCAATAATGATGGTGGATTTTGTAAATCTACATCTATTACAATTGCGCAATCTCCACTACATTTTTTTAACCCAGCCAGTATTGCCATTGGCTGCCCAAATCTTCTAGACATTAAAATTAGTTTTATGAAGCCTTGCTGTTTAGCTTGGCTTTTAATTATTTCTATTGTTTTATCGGTACAAGGATCAGCTACAAAAATAACTTCATAATTTTCATTCCCTATATGATTTTCTATTTCAGACAAAAATGGTATTATATTTTCTTGCTCATTCCAAACAGGCACTACTAAGGATATCATTTTTTTTTTTTAAATCATCTTACAATATTGAATCATAAATTTAATTTTTTAATCACTAATTTTTAATTGAATAGAAATATCTTTAATTGCCTTTTCAACTGCAGACTTTGAAGAAGGATATTTGGGTATCCAATTTAAAGATAAAAGTTTGTCAACTGAATATTGATATTTTGGAATATCTCCAATCCATCCTCTTCCCTCTTCTCCAAAAGTGATAATTGCATTTTTAAAGTTCCTTGAGATTGCTAATTTAGCTATTTCTGAAACCTCGATTCCTTCATCTAAAGAACCTATATTAAAAACATTCCTTTTTTGATCAGAATTTTTTCTTACTATTAACATCGCTTCAATTAAATCAGAAACATGCATATATTGTTTTTTTTGTCTTCCATTTCCAAATACTTTTAATTCTGAGGGATTTAATTTTAGCCTTGAAATAAAATCAAAAATTACCCCATGAGTTGCTGGAGTTCCAACTACATTAGGAAATCTATATACATATAAATAACAATTATTTTTTTCAACAAAAGCAGATAATACCCCTTCAGAAGCGAGCTTAAAGGATCCATAATTTGAAATGGGAAATAATGGAGCTGTATCTTCTTTAATTTTTACACTACCATGATCCCCATAAATAGCTGAACTAGAAGCAAAATGAAATTTTTGTAAGAAATCTGAATCCACAAAATTTATAATGTTAAATGTCGTTAAAAAAGTATCATTAAAATCCACCTCTGCATTTTTAATACCTGCAGGTATATCTGAATTTGCTGCCAAATGCCAAATTTCTTCGATGACATATTTTTTTTGGATATCTCCAAAAAACTTTTTAACTTCTTTTTTTGAAGACAAATCTATTTTAAAAAAATCAACTTGGTTATTTTCTACAACGTTTTCAATTTTTCCAAGCTTAAAGTTATCAACTGCAATTATTTTATCCTTACAACTAATTAATAATTTTTTGATAAGATTATTTGCTATGAAACCTGCTCCTCCAGTGACCAAGATAGCTTTTTTTTTAGATGATAAATTTGACATGAATTAAAGTCTAGCACTTTATTATCTTCTAGAAAAAAAATTACTTTTTTAAAAAGAATTATTTAATTATGAGAAACACATAAAAATTTAAAATTTAGATAAAAATTGATTTAATTATATAAACTCTTTAAGAAAAAATATTGAATGTTCTATATAACATTATAATCTTAAAGTTATGTTGAAAATATTTTTTTCAACAATAATTTCTTGCTTGATCACAAATCTTTTTACTAAGCTTTATTGAATGTGAAAAATAAACCTTTTGTACAAAAATTAAATTCTAAATATACAAATTATCTTTTGATTAGCATATCTTTATCCTCTTTTTTATTTTGCGGGGCTAATTTATTTCAAATTCTTGCATCATCAATATATCCTTACGAGTTCGATACAAGTTATGTGATTAATATGGTTATTGGGACTTTGAAACATGGTATACCGAATTTTAATAATATATATGGAAATTCAATTTGGACATGCGCAGAATTTATAAGAGGCGAATGTTTTAATCCTGATATTGCGAATTACCACCAAAATGATGTTCTACCTATTGATCACTCTTCAGGATATTTATTAGTATTTGTAACTGCACTTTTTACCAAACTTTCATTATTTTTAAATTCTAGCAAAACTATTAATAGTCAAGAATTAATTTCTTACATTATTCAAGGTTACTCATCTTATTCAGTTTTAGTTTACTTATTATCTTTCGTATCACTTTTATTTAGTATTTATTTTTTAAATAAAGTAATCAAAATAAATTTATTTGAGAAATTAATCATTATTATTATTTACTTAAGTGTTCCTTTTTGCGGAATCTACAGCGTAACAGATAGGATAATTGGTGAATTCTCTGCCGTAATTTATCTTTCATGCGCATATATTATTTTTTCAATATCATCTATTTCATCTACAAAATATATTATTGAAAAAAAATATCTAGATAAAAGATTAAATAATATATTTTTTCGCAATTTGAATTATGTGTCATTAATTTTATTTTTTAATTTATTACTTTCTGTAGAGTCAAAAAGTTCTGTACTTCCAACAGCAATATCAATTCTATTTTCACAATTTATACTTGTTTTTATTCCTATTTTTTTCATTAAATATAAAAATAAAACTTCTCAAAAATTTAATTTTAAATACTTTAAATTTATTAAGAAATTCTCATTATTTTTTATTGGTTTGATATTTTTGTTTATTGCTAACAAATTTATACCTTTATTAGGTTATTTTATTTTTAGAAGGAGTGATTTAAATTTATTTATTTCCAAAAGCAAGGATTTCATTAATTACCAATCTAATGCTGGAAGGTCTTGGGGTGGAGATTCAATTGATTTTTTTACAAACATAAAAAATAATTTATTTGCATATAATTTAACCAAAGTAGTAATTCCTATTTCATTAATATTCTCATTAATTCTTTTGATAGGACTTTTTTACAATTCATTAAAATATCTTCAGAATAATAAAGTAAAAAATAACTTATTTTTAGGATTAAATTTAATTACCATATCAACCTGTAATTTATTTATTATGTTTGGAGCATGGTCTTATTCATTAATTTATAAATTTCCTTATCCAAGAACAATTTTTATTTCAATTGTTTTTAGTCTAATAAATCCAATATGCCTATCATTGTTATATAAAAATGTTCAAAATAAAACTTTTAAAATATGAAAAAAGAAATAAAAAATAAAATTGAAAATTTTTTGCTTTATATATTATGTCTTTTTAGTGCATGTCCTCTATTATTTTTTGTAAAAGACAAGATTGGTATTACAAGTCATAAATTAATTTTTAATAGAAAGTTCGAATATGAAAATCCAAAAAAAATCGATATCTCTGAAATGGAAAAACTATTTAATGAAATATCTGAGAATCAAATTATTTTTAATTCAGGTTTTGTTGTAGCAAATGACTTTTTAACATATACAAGGGCAAGAAACTTTATAGAAGAAAAACCTAAAAAAATTATTTTTGAAAACATTTCAAAAAAACAAACTCTTATTAATTCTTGGGATAAAAATCGAAAGATAAGTTTTTTATTATCTTGCAGATATTCTAATTGCAAAACAGAAGATTTTGAACTCAAAAATATTTCAATAAACTTTAAAAAAGGATCGAATATTATTTCTGAAGAAAAAGATTTAATATGTTATCCAAACAAAAAAATAAATAAAGACTTAAAAAATTTTGGGATATATGATTGCTCTATTAAAAATATAATTTAATTAAAGAAATGTACTAATATTCCTTAGGATTTTTTTATTTTATAAATAGAAAAAGAGCTTTTTTGGTCCTTTTCATATCGATCATATAATTTCATAAATCAAAAAAATTATTCAATTTTAAGATTATTAAAATCTGAAGGAAATTATATTTAAAAATCTTTTATGATTGTTTAGGGTATTAAGGGAAAAAAATATTGATGATAGAATTAAAACTTTTAGTATTCTTGATTGTTCTGCGGATACAAAATAATTAAATTAGCGAATGTAAACTTTTTGTATTTTATCACTTAGGTTTTTGCCTTTAAAAAGAAACTATCTCAGAATAAAAATTAGATAATCAATCAAATTTTTTTTATATTTTAGGAAAATTTTATTTTTAGAGATATTCGCTCTTAATCTAACTTATTCTTTAAAAGGAAATTTATGGAGCCAAGCGGAATAGAACCGCCGACCCCCTGCATGCCATGTAGGTACTCAATTAATCTATAACTTATGTTTGAAACTGTTTTAGCCCAGTTGGTCTCAGGGTTGGTCGTTAGAGTAACAATATTTAATTCAAAAAATGGAATA